>SAMEA104404106__coassemble_71_pt1 | contig 252048 bp, 235 predicted proteins | sample SAMEA104404106__metabat2_high_PE_007 | metagenome-assembled genome bin SAMEA104404106 (sample SAMEA104404106) | Balaenoptera acutorostrata | reverse complement strand
TAAATGTAAGAAGTGGCCCAGGAACAGGAAACTCTGTAATAGGAAGTCTTCATAACGGAGACATAGTAGAAAGAATAGGAATATCAGGTTCATGGATAAAAATAAAGATGTCGGGTGGAAAAACAGGCTGGGTAAGTTCAGATTATCTTGTTTCACCAGGTACATCAGGCTTAACAGACTCCAAACTAACAGAAGGCGGAGTTAAATTAAAGGTCAAAGTAAATGGAAGTTTAAATGTAAGAAGTGGCCCAGGAACAGGAAACTCTGTAATAGGAAGTCTTCATAATGGAGATATAGTAGAAAGAATAGGAATATCGGGTTCGTGGATAAAAATAAAGATGTCGGGCGGAAAAACAGGCTGGGTAAATTCTCGGTATATTACCTCTGATAAAGAAAATCGGGGGAGTATGAACGGTGGTTCAACTTCAAGCAGAAATATAATTTCAATAGCAAAATCAAAGCTTGGTTCGAAATATCGCTGGGGTGCCACAGGTCCTAATGAATTTGACTGTTCGGGATATACACAATGGGTATTTGGACAGGCAGGAAAGAGCATACCTAGAATTTCAAGAGATCAGGCAAGAGGTGGAACAGCTGTTTCAAAATCTCAGATGCAACCAGGAGATTTAGTGTATTTCAATACTGGCAGAAATGGAGTGGTAAACCACGTTGGTATATATCTTGGAAATAATCAGTTTATACATTGTAGTGGAACACCACGGAAACCTAAATATGTAATGATAAGCAGTCTCGGTGGTTTCTATGGAGAGGTATTCATGGGCGCAAGAAGATATTAGTTAATTTGTGGAAGGTATAAATCAAAAGAAAATTAAAATATGATATAAATAAAAATGTATAAAATATATATTTATTTAGAAATAATAAAAAAATATTGATTATATACTAATTTAATCTTTGATAATGTATTAGATACTATATATTTATAATAATCTTGTATACATGATACAAAATTATCAAAAAATAAAGTCTCAAAAGAAAACTTTTGAAAAATAAAATATAGAGTTTATAATGATATTCATTTAAATAATATTTTAAAAAGATAAAATACCTTAAAACTAGAAATATAAATAAATATTTATGAAAATGAATGTTATATACACAACATACTTGACTAAATAAGTCAAGATTAAAATAAAAAAATTAAGATATTTTGTTAACAATTCTTAAGTATTACGAATTTATATAGTATACTAATATATGATATAAAAATTGTGTGTTAATAGATAGGGGGTAAAAGAATGAAACTCTTAACTTTTAAGGGAGGTATACATCCTCCACATGGAAAAGAGTACTCTAACAAAAAGCCTATTGAAAGGGCAGAGGCTCCAAAAGTAGTTTACATTCCTCTACAGCAGCATATAGGTGCACCAGCAAAACCTATAGTTGAAGTTGGAGATGAAGTAAAACTTGGACAGAAGATAGCTGAAGCAGGAGGTTTCGTATCTGCGAATATACATTCTTCTGTATCAGGAGTAGTTAAAGCTATAGAACCACATGAAGTTCCAAATGGAAAAGGTATGTGCGTTGTTATAGAAAACGACTTTAAGGAAGAATTACACGAAAGTGTAAAGCCTCACGGTAAATTAGAAGACCTTGCAAAAGAGGAAATAGTAGAAATAATAAAAGAAGCTGGTATAGTTGGTATGGGTGGTGCGACATTCCCTACTCACGTAAAAGTATGTCCTCCTCCAGGAGCGAAAGCAGAATTCGTAATACTTAATGGTGCAGAATGTGAACCATATCTTACAGCTGACCACAGATTAATGTTAGAACATCCAGAAAAAGTTGTTTTAGGATGTCGTGCATTAATGAAAGTTTTAGACGTAACAACAGGATATATAGCAATAGAACAGAATAAACCGGATGCTATAGAAGCTGTGAAAAAAGTTGCAGCTGATTATCCAGAAGTACAGGTTGTTACATTAAAAGTTAAATACCCACAGGGAGCTGAAAAACAGCTTATATACGCTTGTACAGGAAGAGAAGTTCCTTCAGGCGGACTTCCAATAGCAGCAGGAGCTGTTGTTGATAACGTGGGAACTGCAGCTGCAATAGCAGATGCTATAACTACTGGTATGCCTTTAGTAGAAAGAATAACTACTGTTACAGGTCCATGTATAGCAGAACCTAGAAACCTTATAACAAAATTAGGTACTAGAGTAAATGAAATAATAGATCAGTGCGGTGGATACAAAGAAGGTACTAATGTAGGTAAAGTAATAATGGGTGGACCTATGATGGGATTCACACAGTGGCATACTGAAATATCTACAAATAAAGGTTCTTCAGGTATACTTCTTCTTACAATGGAAGAATCAGTAACTCCAGAAATGCAGAACTGTATAAGATGCGGTAGATGTACAGAAGTATGTCCTTCATTCCTTCAGCCGTTACTTATAAGTGCATATTCTATGAAAAATGATTTCGAAGCTGCTGAATTAAATAATGCTATGGATTGTATAGAATGTGGTTCTTGTTCATTCATATGTCCAGCAAGAAGACCTCTTGTTCAGACAATAAGAACTGCTAAGAGAGAAATCGGAGCAAAGAGAAGAAAACAGCAGGCTGCACAGAAGAAATAAAATAAGTTGGGAGGAAATAAAATGGAAAATAAGTTGATAGTATCATCTTCTCCTCATGTAAGAAGTAATGAAGATACATCATATATAATGAGACAGGTTATAATAGCACTTATTCCAGCTGCTTTAGCAGGATTATTCTATTTCAGACTTAATGCATTAAGTGCTATGTTTTTCTGTATCCTAGGAACAGTTGGATCAGAACATTTATTCTGTAAAATAATGAAAAAGAAAAGTACAATAGGAGATTTATCTGCTGTTGTTACAGGTTTATTATTAGCTTTTAACGTACCAGCATCACTTCCTTGGTGGATGTGTTTATTAGGTGGTATATTTGCAATGGTAGTTGTAAAAATGGTATTCGGGGGAATAGGTTGTAACTTTGTCAACCCTGCACTTGCAGCTAGAGCATTCCTTCTTGCATCATTCCCAGTTGCTATGACAGCTTGGACTAAAACTGGTGTAAACTGGGTTTCAGCTGGAAATTTAGATGCTGTATCTACAGCAACACCATTAAGTTATCTTAAAGCGGGAGCTTCAGGTCTTGCAGATCTTGCAGCTAACAATATAGCTTTAAAAGATATGATATTAGGTAATACAGGTGGATGTATAGGTGAAACTTGTGCGATACTTTTAATATTAGGTGGAGTATATCTTATATATAAAGGAATAATAAGTTACATAATGCCAGTATTCTACATAGGTACAGTATTCATACTTACATTCTTATTAGGTGGATTCAACATAAACTTCGCTATATATCAGTTATTTGCAGGTGGACTTATGCTAGGTGGTTTCTTCATGTTAACTGACTATGCAACATCTCCGATGACTAAAAAAGGACAGGTTATATACGCAGTTATAGCTGGTGTATTAACTTCAGTTATAAGATTATTCGGTGGATATCCAGAAGGTGTATCTTACTCTATATTACTTGTAAACTGTCTTGCTCCATTAATCGATAAATTTGTTAAAAACAGAGTATTCGGGAAGGAGGCAAAATAATGAACAGTATGGTTAAAGTAGGTGGAACATTACTTGTTATATGTGCTGTTGCATCATTCCTTCTTGCAGGAACAAACAAAATAACTGCTCCAGTAATAGAAGAAAGAAGTATACAGGCAAATAACGAATTAAGACAGTCTGTTTTACCAGACGCTTCTGATTTCAAAGAAGTTGAAGCTTCAGCTTACGCAAATGCAGGATCTGGTCTTGTTGTAGAAGCATATGAAGGTCTTAATGGTTCAGAAATAGCAGGATATACTTTTAAAGCTACTCCAAGCGGATACGGTGGAGCTATAGAAGTTATAGTAGGTATATCAACAGATGGAACAATAACAGGTGTTGATATAGGATCAATGTCAGAAACAGCAGGTCTTGGTGCTAAATCTAAAGATGACGCTTTCAAAGGACAGTATACAGGAAAAGCAATAGCTGCTCCTCTTGAAGTTGCAAAGGGAAGTGTTACAGCAGATAACCAGATACTTGCTATATCAGGTGCGACAATATCATCTACAGCAGTTACAGATGGTGTAAACGCAGCAATAGATGTTTTCAATGCATTAAATAAATAAGGGAGGGTTTAATTATGAATTTAGCTAAAGTCTTTAAAAACGGGCTAATTGATGAAAACCCAACATTTGTACAGGTTATAGGTATGTGTCCTACTCTTGCTGTTACTACATCAGCTATAAATGGTATGGGTATGGGACTTTCTACAGCGGTTGTTCTTACTTGCTCAAACGTGGCAATATCTTTACTTAGAAAAGTAATACCAGATAAAGTAAGAATACCTTCTTTCATAGTAGTAATAGCTACATTCGTTACAATTGTTGGTATGTTACTTAAAGCATATATACCGGTACTTGACCAGGCACTAGGTCTATATATACCGCTAATCGTTGTTAACTGTATAATACTTGCACGTGCGGAAGGTTTTGCAAGTCAGAACGGTCCAGCAGCATCAGCAGCTGACGGTCTTGGAAATGGTATAGGTTTCACAGTAGCATTAACAGTAATAGGTGCAGTAAGAGAATTACTTGGAAACGGAAGTTTATTCGGAATGAGTTTATTCGGAGCAAGTTTCACTCCAATATTAATATTCATATTACCTCCAGGGGCTTTCTTAACTCTAGGATTCTTATTTGCAGGATTTAATAAATTAAGAAGTAAAAAAGCATAGTGGGGGTGTTGATTAATGAATTTAGTACTTTTATTTTTAAGTATAGTTCTTGTAAATAACGTTATAACATCTCAGTTCTTAGGAATATGTCCGTTCCTTGGAGTTTCTAAGAAAACAGATACAGCTATAGGTATGGGTGTAGCGGTTACATTCGTTATCACATTAGCATCAGTTATAACTTATTTCATACAGATGATTTTAGTAAAAACAGGAACTGAATATCTTCAGACTATAGCATTCATACTTGTTATAGCGTCTATAGTTCAGTTCGTTGAAATGGTAATAAAGAAAATGAGTCCATCTTTATATCAGGCACTAGGGGTTTTCCTTCCTCTTATAACTACTAACTGTGCTGTTCTTGGTATAGCAATAGTTAATATAGATAAAGGATACAACCTAATAGAAACAATAATAAATGGTTTCGGTGCAGGTGTAGGGTTCACTCTTGCAATAGTTATATTTGCAGGAATAAGAGAAAGATTGGAATTATCAGATATACCGGAAGCTTTCAAAGGTTTCCCTATAACATTAATATCAGCTGGTTTAATGTCAATCGCTTTCTTAGGATTCACAGGACTAATTAAGTTATAGGATAGGGAGGCGAAGATATAGTGGAAATATTAAGAGCGGTAATACTTTTAGGAGCTATGGGTCTTATATTCGGTTTAATACTTGATTTCGCATCGAAAAAATTCGCTGTTGAAGTTGACCCTAGAGAAGAAGAAATACTTGGAGTTCTTCCTGGAGCAAACTGTGGTGGTTGTGGATTCCCTGGTTGTGGTGGATGTGCAGCAGCTATAGTTAAAGGTGAAGCGCCTATAAATGCTTGTCCTGTTGGTGGACCAGCAGTAGCGGCAAAAGTTGGTGCTATAATGGGTGTTGAAGCTGAATCAGGTGGAAGAAAAGTAGCTCATGTTATATGTAACGGTACTTGCGATAAAGCAAAAGATAAATATGTATATGATGGCGTACAGGATTGTAGAGCAGCATCTGTTTTAAACGGTGGTGCAAAAGCATGTGCACAGGGATGTTTAGGTCTTGGAACATGTGTTTCTGTATGTAAATTTGATGCGATACACGTAGTAGACGGTGTTGCAGTAGTAGATGAAGAAAAATGTGTAAACTGTGGTAAATGTAGAGAAGTATGTCCTAAAGGACTTATAATAGAAAAACCAGTTTCTCAGAAAGTTATAGTTAACTGTAACAATACTCAGAAGGGTAAAGTGGTTAAGGATAACTGTACAGCAGGATGTATAGGTTGTGGTATGTGTGAAAGAATTTGTAAATTCGACGCTATCCACCTTGTAAACAATGTTGCTAAAATAGATCCTGATAAATGTAAAGGATGTAAGATGTGTGCGACTAAGTGTCCTACTCATGCAATAGCAGCAGAACTTGCAAAAAAACAGCCTAAAAAACCAGTTGCTAAACCAGCAGCAAAACCTGAAGCTAAAGCAGAAGTAAAATCTGAAGCAAAACCAGAAGTAAAAACTGAAGAATTAAACTTCAAAGTAGAAGGTATGCACTGAAAAAGCTGCAACAAAAAAGCAGAGGATGCTTTAATGGCAGTTGAAGGTGTTGTAAGTGCTACAGTTGTACTTGATACTAAAGAAGCAAAAGTTGTTTATGATCCAGCAAAAGCAGGAAAAGACGATTTTGCAAAAGCATTAAAAGGAAAAGAGTTAGAAGCAGTATTCGAAGCTTAATAATGCTTTATAAAATAAGAATTTAACATAGTTGATGATATAAAAAATCGATGAAATGTTAATAATAGAGGTATGGAATTATTCCATACCTCTTTTTTTATTTTTTTCTGCAAAAGTAAAAATAATAACACTTTTATAATGTAAAAGTTCTAATAAGATATATAAATATATGTCTATTTCTACAATCTAAATTCAAAATAAAAGAGTATAATTAACTATGTAAATAGTTGCAAAAGTGTAATTAAAAATCAAAACCATATATATTGAAATTTTAACAATATAATGATAGACTAATTAAGTACGTAAACTTTAGATTAAAAGAGGGTGATATATTGAGTATAATTCTTGCTTCAGGATCTCCAAGAAGAAGTGAAATTCTTAAGAATATAAACCTAAAATTTGATATAATAAAAAGTAAGGTAGATGAAATTATTATAGAGGGTGAAAGTCCTGAAAATCTTGCAATGAGACTTGCTTATGAAAAAGCTAAGGATGTTGCAAATACAAATAAAGAGTCTATTGTTATTGGTGCAGATACTATTGTCGTACTAGATGGCAAAGTTCTTGGTAAACCTTCAAGCAAAGAGGAAGCAAAGCGGATGATAAGATCCCTTTCTGGAAGAGAGCATGAAGTTATTACCGGAATATCTTTTATAAAAATTTCCGAGGAAATAGAGGTAAAAGATTACTGTACAAGTTATGTAAAATTTAAAGAATTATCAGAAGAAGAAATAGAAGATTATGTATCTACTGGAGAGTCAATGGACAAAGCCGGTGCTTATGGCATACAAGGATTTGGATCTCTTTTTGTAGAATATATAAAGGGAGACTACTTTAATATAGTAGGATTACCAGTATATCTTGTAGGTAAAATAATGCGTGAGAATTTTGGAGTAAACCTTTTCAGATTTGACAAATAAGGGGTATTTAATTTGAAAAGTCAGATATATACTGAAAAGCTTCCAAGAGAAAAGATACTTGCGAAGGGTGTAGAAAGCCTTTCAAATTCAGAACTCATAGCAGTTTTGCTAAGAACTGGAACGAAGAATAAGAGTGTTATTGAACTGGCAAATGATATTCTTATGTATGATAGCCGGGGAATAAGATTTCTAAAAGAAGCCTCAGTCGAGGAACTCTGTGAAATTGAAGGAATTGGCATATCAAAAGCATCTCTTATAAAGGCAGCGTTAGAGCTTGGAGTCAGAATTTCGGAATCAATACCAGATAAATACAGTGTAAAAAATCCATGGGATATATACGAGTATTATATGGAGTCTATGAGGTATCTGAATCATGAAATATTCAAAACTGTACTTCTTAATACAAAAAATGAAATAATTTCTGATATGGATATATCTTCGGGAACTCTTAATTCATCACTGGTTCATCCACGTGAGGTGTTTAAGTATGCTATAAAGAAAAGTGCTAATAAGGTAATACTTATACACAATCATCCATCAGGATGTACAAAGCCATCAAATGAAGATATAAATATAACCAAAAGGCTTGTTGAATGTGGCAGAATTATAGGTATAGAAGTTATAGACCATATAATAATAGGAGATGGAAGTTACTTTAGCTTTAAAGAAAACAAAATATTTTAAAACATAGGCGTAAAGAATTTGATAGAAATAAATCGTTTGGAAGGAGAAAGAAAATGGCAAAGAAAGAAAAAAGAGGATTTTTTGGCGGTGGACAAAAAATGACAAAGGACATGGGTATAGACTTAGGTACAGCTAATACTCTTGTTTATATAAAAGGTGAAGGAGTTGTGCTTAGAGAGCCATCAGTTGTAGCAATAAGAAATGATAATGGTGAAGTTCTTGCAGTTGGTGAAGAAGCTAAAAGAATGATAGGTAGAACTCCTGGTAATATAGTAGCTATAAGACCAATGAAAGACGGTGTAATAGCAGACTTCGATACAACTCAGGCTATGCTTAAATACTTTATAGAAAAAGCTTTCCGGAACAATAAAGGAATGGTAAGTACAAGAATAGCTATATGTGTTCCATTTGGAGTTACAGAAGTTGAAAAAAGAGCAATAGAAGATGCTGCAAGACAGGCAGGAACAAAGGAAGCATTCCTTATAGAAGAACCAATGGCAGCTGCAATAGGTGCAGGAATAAGAGTTGAAGAACCAGAAGGAAACATGGTAGTTGATATCGGCGGTGGTACTTCTGAAATAGCAGTTATATCTCTAGGTGGAATAGTAACAGCAAAATCTATAAGAATGGGTGGAGATGAATTCGATAAACACATAATCTCATATGTTAAAAAAGAATACAATGTATTCATAGGTGAAAGAACTGCAGAAAATATAAAAATAAATGTAGGTTCTACATTTAAAGATGATGTTGAAAGAGAAATGGAAATAAGAGGTAGAGACCTTATAACAGGACTTCCAAAAACTATGATGATATCTTCAGCTGAAATAAGAGAAGCTCTTAAAGAACCAGTTGGAATGATACTTGATGGAATAAAATCAACACTTGAAAAAACTCCACCAGAACTGGCATCAGACATAATGGAAAATGGAATTGTTCTTACAGGTGGTGGAGCACTTCTTAGAGGATTAGATAAACTTATAGTTTCTGAAACAGGAATAAAAGTTATAATAGCCGACAATCCTCTTGACTGTGTAGCACTTGGAACTGGAAAATCTGTTGAAGATCAGGAAATATTTGAAAAAGTATTAATGATGAACGCTAATAGATAAAAGTTGGTGATTTAATTGAAATTTAATAAATTTAGTAAATTCAGAAGAAAAAAACCTAACTCAAAAGTGATAGCAACTACTTTAGTTGCTATCACTTTAATTGGAGTTACGGGAATATCTATATTTGTAAAATCTGGTGCGGCTCCATTTTCAATAAGTCCTGTATCAGATGGTGCAGCAGCTGCTGCTTCAACAGTAAATAGTATAGTAGAGTCGTTCGGTAATTTTGGAAATGACTTTATACATTTCAAAAGCAATGGAGACAGACTGAGAGAGCTTGAGGCTGAAAATGAAAAGCTAAAAAAAGAAGTAATAGATATGAGCTCTAATCGGGCAAAATTATCATCTCTTACTGAATTAAAAAAGAGTCTTAAATACATTGATAAAAAAGACCAGACTTCAATGCTGTCTGCAACAGTAGTGGAAAAAAACGATGGAAACTGGTATACAAACTTTGTTATAAATGCTGGAAAAAATGATGGTGTACAGAAAGACAGTATAGTTGTAAATGGAGATGGACTTGTTGGTATAGTATATGAAGTATCAGCAAACAGCTGTAAAGCCGTATCACTTCTTGATAGTAAGGCATCTGTAAGTTTTAAAATAATAAATAATACAGCTGCAAAAGGTGCTATAAGTAAGAGTGCAACAGCTGGAAATGAAAAGGCATATCAAAGTAATGAATATCTTCAGGGATATATGTTTGACTCAGGATATGAGGTAATACAGGGTGATATAATAGTAACATCTGGACTTGGACTTTATCCTGAAAATATTCCAATAGGTGAAGTTGAAAGGGTAATAGACGACAAGAACAGATCACTTAAATCTGTTGTTGTGAAACCATATGTAAACTTCAAAGATATCGACGATGTAACAATAATAAGACCAAGAAATATATAGTAAGGGGATGAAACAATGAAACGATTCATAATATGTATTATTGGTATATTTCTGATCTTTATAGAGAATAGTATGACAAACTATATAAATATTTTTGGGGCGTCATTTAATCTTTTACTGCCATGTCTGGTTATGATATCTCTTTATCTTGAGGACTCTGAAGCGGGACTTATAGGAGCGTTTCTTGGACTTATAAAGGACATAACAGTAGGCGGAATATTTGGATTAAACGCTTTAATTCTTGCTGTAATATGTTATTTAATATCACATTACAGAAGAAATTTATATAGAGATGACATAGGAATGGTAATAGGTCTTGTAGCGGGTGTTTCTATGATAGATTCATTTGTATCAGCAATAGCAGCATATTTTGTATACTATATGGACGGTATACTTATCGTTATGTTAAGACGGCTTATCGTTATACCTATATTAAATTCAATTATAGGACTTGTTATTTATAAATTATTTAACAGTTCAATTAGGAAATTAGAAGAATAGTTGGTGATGTAATGGACAATAAAAATAATATACCAAGACTTGACACCATAAAAAAGATAATAGCAATAGTGTTTGTTGTTATCTTTGTAAAAATGATTTATCTGACAACGGTAAAATATGAATATTATACAGAACTTGCCGAAAATAAAACCTATAAAAATATAACAGTTGAGGCTCCAAGAGGAGAAATCAGAGATAAATACGGAAGACTTCTTGCAGGAAATAAAAACCAGTTTACTGTTAAAATATCAGGAGATGCATTCAATAAAAAGGATGAGAACGGAAATTCTACATGTAATGATGTTGCATTAGAGCTTATAAATCTTCTTGAAAAAAATAAAGAGGAATACACAGACGAATTCCCAATATACATTCAGGATGGTAAGTATTATTATACATTTAATAAGAATATGTATGACTTTAAACGTCAGAATCATATTCCTTCAAATTACAATGCAAAGGAAAGTTTCTATTATATTGTAGACGACCTTATATCGAAGGGTGTATTGCAGAGAAGTGACAGGGATTTAGATCCAGCTGAACTGCAGGTTAAATTAAATGAAAATGGATACTATCCTCCTATACTTGTGAGTGAGTGGATGTTTACTGATATGAGGGATAAAAATGACTGGCTTGAATCTTATGGTATAGAAACGAATAAAACCGCAGAGGAAGCCTTCAGAGAATTAAGAAAAAGTGAAAAAATGGAAATAGACAGTAGCCTTAGTGATGAAGAGGCCAGAAAGATAATGCTTATAAAAGATCTTTTAAAATCACAGGGATATTCTCGGTATAATCCTGTAACAATAGCAAAGGATGTAAATGAGAAAACAATAGCTCAGATAGAGGAAAACTCTTTAAATCTTCAGGGGGTTACAATAGATGTACAGCCTGTAAGATATTATCCTGACAAGGAGCTTGCTGCACATGTGTTAGGATATGTAGGTAAAATACCTTCTGTAAGCATAGATGAATATGTTAAGGAAGGATATAATAAGGAAGATATGATTGGTCTTTATGGTATAGAAAAATACTATGAAAAAGATCTTAAAGGTGAAGATGGATACAAACAGGTACAGGTAGACTCACTTGGTAGAGTAAGTAAGGAAATTGAGTCAAAAGCTCCTGTTTCTGGAGATACTGTCTATCTAAGCTTTGACAAGGAGCTTCAGAAGGTTGCACAGGGAGCTCTTAAACAGAGTATAGAAGTAGGACACAGTGGTGGAACTTTAAAAAGCAAACTTGGCAATGTAGCTACAGCTGGAGCTGTTGCAAAAGCAAGATCAGGTGCAGTAGTTGCAATAGATGTTGAAAATGGTGATGTACTTGCAATGGCAAGTTATCCAGATTATGATCCGAATAAATTTGCAAATGGAATAAGTGCAGAGGATTATAAGGCATTACAACCGGAAAATACAAATGATATACTGGCGCCTAATGCTCTTATCAACCTTGCTACTTACGGGGCATTCCAGCCTGGATCAACATTTAAAATGATAACAGGTATGGCAGCAATGGAAAATGGACTAGATCCAAATTATGCAATAAATGACCCTGGATTCTTAAAATTTGGAGATAAAACATTCGGAGACTATGCATGGCATCACGGTCGTAAAAATCATGGACATACAAACCTATACAAAGCCATACAGGAATCTTGTAATATCTACTTCTTCACAATAGGTACAGGAAAGAATTGGATGACTAATAAAGACCTTGGAATAAACATGGGTGCTGAACAGATTCTGAAGTACACAAAAATGTTCGGTCTTGATGAACCAGCAGGTGTTGAAGAGGAAATAGGTGGAAGACCTGGTAAAGTACCTAATACAGAGGATAAACTTGAAGGTGTAAAAAGTATGCTTAAAGCTGATATAGATAAGAGACTTGCATATTACTTTACAGATATAACAAGAAAAGAAAATAAAGAAGAATATGAAAAAAGAATTGATGAAATAGTCAGCTGGGCTGAAGAAAAAGAAACTCCAGACAGAGTAGAGGCCATGAAGAGACTAAAAAATTTAAAAGTAAAAGAAGACAAGATTGAAGAGGTTGCCGACCTTATAGTATACAGCTATTTTAATTCTGCTAAATGGGGAGTAGGAGATACATTCAACCTTGCAATTGGTCAGGGGGAAAATGCGTATACTCCAACACAGATGGCAAGATATGTAGCTGCAATAGCTAATGGCGGATATTTAGTCGATGTTTCTGTTGTCGATAAGGTTGTTTCAAGTGATCACAGCAGCGTCAAAGTTGATGAAAATAAGGAAAAAGAAAAAATAGACTTTAAAAATCCTGATGCATTAAAGGATCTTACAAAAGGTATGAGACTTGTTAGTAAACAGGGTACTGGTAAGAAAGTTCTTTCTTCATTCCCAATAGATGTTGCATCAAAAACAGGTTCAGCCGAAATGACTGGTAAAATACCTACACCAAACGAATATAATTACCTAAAGAGTCATATTGGCTCATATGGGGTTAAGTTAAACGATGCTACTAAGCTTGCTGATAAACTTAAAAAAGACAAGGAAAAGAAACTTACTGAAGAAAAAATAAAAGAATTGAATAAGAAATTAGAAGATAAAGAAACATCAATAGATGAAAAGAAAGAAATAGAAAAAGAACTTCGGGAGGGAGTAGAAGTCAAGCTTGAAAATACAGATAATGTAAATGCTACATATCTTAGAAAAGCGATAAAAGAACTAAACCCTAAGATTACTGATAAAGAAATAGATAAATTTAAAGATGATTATGGAACATTCACATGGGGCGTTGCATTTGCACCTGCTGATAAACCTGAGATAGCTGTTGTATGTGTTATACCTCAGGGAGAATCAAGTATTTTACCAATGTTTACAGTAAGAGAGGTTCTTGGACAGTACTTCGGACTTCTTGACAATGATTCACTTACTCCTGAAGAAAAGAAAAATATGACAAAAGAACAGATAAAACAGCATGAGGAAAAGAAAGTTCAGGAAGAAAATGCTAAAAAAGTTGATTATGGTGTAAAAGCTAATAACTAAGAGTATTAAAAGAGGGGGTAATTCCCAATGGGTAATACGATTTTAAAAGAGAACTCTAACGAATCAAAAGTAGAATTCAAAGGAAACAGAAATGGTATAATAATAAGTATCTATGGAATGATGAATACTGATGAAATAATAGAAGGTATTTCAGAAAAAATAGATGCGGCACTTCCTTTTTTCAAAGGGGCGAAATTATACAAAATAGAATCAGAACTTTTAGCAGAAGATGAGCTTGATTATATTAAGGGCTGTATAGTTTCTAAATATGATGAAGTATTTTCTGAGGCGTTAAGTGAAGATAAAAATATAGAAAAAAAAGTTAAAGCATTTTATAAAGAGAAAATAGCATCAGATGCGAATAATGGTAAAGCTGAATATGAAGAATCATGCAATGAAGAAAAAGAAGTTTCAGGGATTCATAAAGAAGCATATGAGATAAATAAATTATCATATTCTGAATTTGATACTAAATATGTTGATGGAATGAGATCCGGATCATATGTGGAATTTGACGGCGATGTTATAGTTCGCTCAGATTTAAAATCCGGATCAAAGGTTGTATCTGGAAGGGATATTCTCGTTATGGGGAATATCTATCCGGGTGCACAGGCTGTTGCGGATGGAAATGTTGTAGTAATGGGAAAACTTTTGGGATTTGTACATGCAGGGGCAAAAGGAAACGGCAATGCGTACATAGTTGCGAAAACTCTTACTCCTACGATACTTAAAATAGCAGAGGTAATAGCAGAGGCACCCGAGGATTCTCAAATCTGTGATAATGAAAATGCAACGGCTGAAATAGCATTCATTTCAGATGACAGAATAATTATAGAAGTACAATAAAATTTAGCGGGGGTAAAAATATGGGAGAAGTAATAGTAATAACCTCTGGAAAAGGTGGAGTTGGTAAAACAACAACTGTTGCAAATGTAGGAACAGCATTAAGCCTTAGAGGAAAGAAAACGGTTGTCCTTGATGCAGATATAGGTCTTAGAAATCTTGATGTTGTAATGGGGCTTGAAAACAGAATAGTATACGATATAGTAGATGTTGTAGAAGAAAATTGCAAACTGAAACAGGCGCTTATAAAAGACAAGAGATTTGATAATCTTTATCTTATACCAGCAGCTCAGACAAGAGATAAAAATGCGGTTACTGTGGAACAGATGAAAAAATTATGCTCTCAGTTAAAGGAAAGCTTTGATTATATTCTTATAGACTGTCCCGCAGGTATAGAACAGGGATTTAAAAATGCAATAGCAGGTGCTGACAGAGCTATTGTTGTTACAAATCCTGAAGTTGCAGCGGTAAGAGATGCAGACAGAATAATAGGACTTCTTGAAGCTAATGAAATAGATACTATACACCTTGCTATAAATAGGGTAAGAATGGATATGGTTCAAAGAGGAGAAATGATGGATAAGGACGATGTAGTCGAAATTCTCCGGATAGAGCTAATAGGGATAATACCTGATGATGAAGCTGTTATAATAGCTACAAATAAAGGTGAAAGTGCAGTAACGAATGCAAAATCAAAAGCAGGATTAGCCTATAAAAATATAGCAGCAAGAATAGAAGGAGAAGAAACTCCATTTGTAAACCTTGAACAACAGGAAGGTTTTATAAGCAAACTTAAAAAGGCATTCGGAAAATAAAAACAGGGGGATTTATTCGTGTTCGATATATTTAAAACTTTTTCAAATGATAAATCAACGAGCAAAGATATTGCCAAGGAAAGATTAAAACTGGTACTTGTGCATGACAGAATGGACTGTTCCCCGGAACTTATCGAGATGATTCAGACGGATATAATAGATGTAATCTCAAAATATGCTGAAATTGATAAGGACGCAATGGAAATAAGAATGTCTAAGTGCAGAGGAGAAGACGATGAAAAACCTGTATCTGCACTGGTTGCCAACATACCTATAAAAAATCTTAAAGGAAGATAGTATAGAGGCAATGATTTAAGTTTTGTACTTAAACTGGAAAGACGGTGATTTTTTGCTTAATTTTGATAAACCAAATTTAAGAATGATAAAACAGCTGGACTGGAAACTTATAGGTATAGTATTAGCTATATTTTTATACGGTCTGGTAATACTAAGTAGTGCCACACATGTAAATGCAAACGGAAGCTACTTCCAGATGATTAAACAGATTGCGGCATTTTGTATCGGTCTTGCGTTGATAGGTCTGATACTTACAATAGATTACAACTTTATGGGTAAATACTACAAAGAGCTTTACCTTATAAGCCTTGTATTACTTGTACTTGTTCTTTTTCCAGGAATAGGAACAGCACATGCAGGGGCAAGATCATGGCTTAACTTAGGGCCACTGGATCTTCAGACTTCAGAAATAGTAAAAATAACATTCATACTTAGCTATGCCAAGATAGTTGAGTCAAGAAGAGATAAAATAAGAACAGTAAAAGATTTAATTCCTCTTGCTGTATATGCAATTCCATTTATAGGACTTCTTCTTGCACAGCCGGACCTTGGTACAGCGATAGTATTTATGTGTATAATAGTAGCCATGATATTTACAGCAGGACTTGATGCGAATTTAATAAAAAAAGGATTCATAATAATATTGGTTCTTTTACCAATAATGTATCTTTTAATGGCTCCTCATCAGAAACGGAGAATAGAAGCATTCCTTCATCCGAATGATATAACACTTGCCGGTAACTATCAGGTAAGTCAGTCACTTATAGCGATAGGCTCGGGTGGAGTACTTGGAAAAGGACTTTACAACGGAAGCCAGAATCAGGAAGACTTCCTTCCTGTTCAGGACTCTGACTTTATATTTGCGGTTATAGGAGAGGAACTTGGTGCAATAGGTATGGCTATAATGATGGGACTATTTGTTGCATTCCTATTTAGGCTGATATATGCAGCACAACAGGCTAAGGATTTCTATGGAACGCTTATCGTGATAGGTGTATTCGGAATGTTTGCCTATCAGATAATACAGAATATTGGTATGACGGTTGCTGTTATACCGGTTACAGGGGTAACCCTTCCGTTTGTAAGTTACGGTGGTAGTTCAATGCTTACATCACTTGCAAACTTAGGACTGGTTATGAATGTATACATGAGAAAGAATAAAATAAACTTTGGATAAAATAAAAAAGAACCTTTAAGGGTTCTTTTTTATTTATGATTTTAAATTTTAACGAAAGAAAAACTGCCCTGTATAAAGGCAGTTTTTTTATTTGAATATTAATAATTAACTATTAAAGTTTTTTAGCAAATTCAACTCCGAAGTTGAAGCATTCAGTGAATGTTTCATCAGAAGGAACGAATTTTTTCTTTAGTGTTTCAAGAGGTAGTTTGAATCCTACAGCTTTTGCATTTGCTTCTGCTATAGATACACCTTCTCCACTCCATCCATAAGAACCAAATACACCAGCTATTTTACCAGCATTTGCGAATGGATCTATTATAGAGAAGAAGTCCCACATTGGTTTAACCATAGTTTTATTTATTGTAGGAGAACCAAGAAGTATTCCCTTTGAAGATGCCATAGCATAGTTTATTACATCAAGTGGAGTAGTTTCAAGGTCGTAAACTTCAACTTCTGCTCCTTCAGATTTAAGTCCTTTAACTATTTCGTTGCACATAGCTAAAGTATTTCCGTAAGCTGAAAGATAGAATACAGCAACTTTATTTTTATTAGCTGATTCTACAGTTTCTTTAGACCAGTTTTCATAGTCGGCTATTGCTTTATCAAGGTCTCTGTCTAGTATAGGACCATGAGCTGTAAGTATTGTATCAAATTCTATATCTAAAGCTTTAACTTTATCTATAGCTTTTATTACATGCTGAGCAAATGGTTTTACTATGCAGTCATAGTAGAACTTAGTTGATTTTTCGTAGTCTTCTTTGTTAACATCATCAAGATGTACTTTTGAATAATGAGATCCGAAAGCATCGCAAGTAAATAATACTTTATCGTATTCATCATAAGTAAACATTGTATCAACCCAGTGTAAGAAAGGTGCTGGTATGAATTTTAATGTTCTCTTACCTATATTTAATTCTTCGCCTTCTTTTATTGGATGGCATTTGAAGTCCATATTAAGTTGGTTAGTAAGGTAAGTTTTAGCAGCCTTTGTACAATATATTTCTATATCTGGATTTAATTCAAGTAATGCTTTTATACTTCCTGAATGGTCTGGTTCAGTATGGTGAACAACAAGATAGTCTATATCCTTTATGTCAGTAACTTCTCTTAGGTTGTTAAGGAATTCTTCTTCAAATTCTTTTTTTGCTGTATCAAAAAGAACAGTTTTTTCATCCTTTATAAGATAAGAGTTGTAAGTAGTTCCAAATTCAGTTTCCATTATTATATCGAAAACTTTAAGATCTGAATCTGTTACCCCTGTATAGTACAGGTCTTTTTTTATTTCAAATGTGTTTCCCATTTCTATTACCCCCAGTTCTTTTTTATGATAGATATATTATATCACAAATACATTTTATATACTAAATCATAATTTAGTTATGATACCCTGAGGACTTATAAAATTATAATATAATAATAAAAATGTAATGATTATAAAAATATCTATATTATGTTTACCCAATAAATAGAATTAATAAGCAATTAAAATAAAAAATACTTATATGTAGATAATATTTTTAATAGAAAATATAATACTATATATTGTATAATAGAAATAAAGTTCTCAATGATAATCGAAGAGAAAAATAAACAAATATATATAATAGAAGTGTATAGAAAAAATAATGTTAATAGGGCATATTATATAAAAAACGGAAGGAATTGATATATATGAAAAAAGAGGATTTAAAGGGAATACTTAAAAAAGTAGAAAAACCAGCTAGATATTTAGGAAATGAAATAAATGCGGTGCATAAAGATACAAGTAATGAAAATCTTATAAGATATGCACACTGTTTCCCAGACCTTTATGAGGTAGGGATGAGTCACCTTGGAAGTCACATACTTTACGATGTAATAAACAGTGAAGAAGATGTATTCTGCGAAAGAGTATATGCTCCACGGGTTGATATGGAAGAAAAAATGAGAGAAAATAATATTTCTCTATTCGGATTAGAGTCAAGAGAATCTATAAGACACTTCGATATAGTTGCCTTTACACTTCAGTATGAGCTATGTTATACAAACATACTTAACATGCTTGATCTTGCAGGAATACCACTAAAGAGAGAAGACAGAAAAGAAGGAGACCCAATGGTTCTTGTAGGAGGATCATGTGCTTACAACTCTGAACCGATGTCTGACTTTATAGATGCAGCTCTTCTTGGAGAAGGTGAAGAAATGAACCTTGAAGTAATAAGAGAGTACAAGGCATGGAAAAAAGAAGGGGGAACAAGAAAAGAATTCCTTGAAAGAATAGCAAAAATAGACGGAGTTTATGTTCCTTCATTCTATGATGTTGAATATAATGAAGATGGAACTGTAAAAAGCGTAACTAAAAACAATGAATGTGCAGCTGACAGACCAAGAAAAAGAATAATAAGAGATATGAATGAAGTTCAGTACCCTGAAAAATTCATAGTACCTTATATAGATACAGTACACGACAGAATAATACTTGAAATATTCAGAGGATGTACAAGAGGATGTCGTTTCTGTCAGGCGGGAATGATATACAGACCTATAAGAGAAAAGAACTTTGACAGACTTAAAGAAATTCTTGAAAAGCTTATAAAAAATACAGGTTACGATGAAATATCACTTGTTTCACTAAGTACAAGTGATTACAGTGATCTTGGAAAACTTACAGAATATCTTGTTGATGAGTATGCTTCAAAAAATATAGGTATATCTCTTCCATCACTTAGACTTGATAACTTCTCTATGGAAATAGCAAATAAAATACGGAAGGTAAGAAAAAGTGGTCTTACATTTGCACCGGAAGCAGGAACACAGAGATTAAGAGATGTAATAAACAAGGGTATAACAGAAGAAGACCTTACAAGAGCATCAAGACAGGCGTTTGAAATGGGATGGAAAAACCTTAAACTGTACTTTATGATAGGACTTCCAACAGAAACATATGATGACCTTGATGGAATATCAGACCTTGCACACGAAGTTGTAGATATATACAGAGATGTACAGGGTGGAAAAATAAGAGGAAAATTCAATGTTACTGTAAGTACATCTACATTTGTACCTAAGCCATTTACACCATTCCAGTGGAATCCACAGGAAATAAAATCAAATGTAGTTGAAAAACAGAAACACCTTGTAAAATTACTTAGACATGGAAACATAAAATACAACTACCATGACTCTGATACAAGTTTAATGGAAGCGGTATTTGCAAGAGGAGACAGAAGACTTGGTAAGGTTCTTCTTGAAGCACACGAACTTGGAGCAAAATTCGATGGATGGGATGAATACTTTGACCTTGAAATATGGCTTAAAGCTCTTGCTGATAATGGACTTGATGCATCATTCTACGCACACAGAGAAAGACCTTTAGATGAAGTTCTTCCTTGGGACCATATAGATGTAGGTGTAAGCAAGAAATACCTTTTAAGTGAAGCTGAAAAGGCTAAAAAAGGAATAGTTACTCATGACTGCAGACAGGGATGTAACGGATGTGGAATAAACGTTAATGATATAGGAAGGGGACTTTGCTAATGAAAATTATAAGAGTAAAATTCAAAAAGGAAGGAGATATGATTTATATATCTCACCTTGATCTTCAGAGAACATTACAGAGAGCATTCAGAAGAGCTGAAATACAGCTTTCATATTCTCAGGGATTTAACCCTCACCCTAAAATGAGTTATGGAAATGCACTGGCACTTGGTACAGAAAGCCAGGGAGAATATGTTGATATAGAAATAGAAGATGAAATAACAGTTGATAAATTCAAGGAAAGAATAAGCAGGGAGCTTCCTGAAGGACTTGAATTTATAAAATGCGTGGAAATAGATAAAAGTGTAAAAACTCTTGCATCTGTTATAGAATGGGGAGAATATCTGTTTACAATACCACTAGAAAGAAGACTTTCAAAAGAATTTGTGAAATCAAAAATAGTTGATTTTATGGGTAAAGAAGAAATAATAATAACAAAGAAAAATAAAAAAGGTAAAATAGTTGAGGTAAATATAAGACCACTTGTAAGAACTTTTGATGTACTTGATATAGAAGACGACAAGATGACACTTAACGCGGTAATAGCTACAGGATCTATACAGAACCTGAATACTAATATATTTATACCTCAGATACTTTCAATGTTTAATATAGAGCTTGATCCATTAGATGTGGATATACTAAGAAGAGATCTTTATTATATAGAAGATGGAGAACTTGTAACTCCGCTTTAATATTTATCTGTATTAGATATAAAGAATTAAACAGCTTATTTTAAAATTTGAACTTAAATAGACCTCTGTCTCAATGGCAGGGGGCTATTTTTTAGAAAAAATAAAAATCTGAACCAGAGGTGAACCCGTTGAATAATATAATAATAGAAACTCTTACAGCATCAGAAAAAGTAGCTGTAATGAAAGATAAAAGACTTGAAAGGCTACTGATAGACAGCAAAATATCAGAAAGCATAGTATCAAACATATATAGGGGAATAGTAAAAAAGGTTCTTAAGGGTATGAATGCCTGCTTTGTGGATATAGGTCTTGAAAAGAACGCATATCTTAAATTAAGTCGGGAAAATGAGGATATAAAAGCAGGACAGGAAATAATAGTTCAGGTTGTAAAGGATGAAATAGGTAGCAAAGGAGCGAAACTTACAACAGAGATAAGTATATCTGGAAGATATCTTGTTTATATTCCTTCAAATGACAGAGTTACAATGTCTAATAAAATAGTAGACGAAAAGGAAAGAATGAGATTAAAAAGGCTGTTCTATTCTATAAATGGAAATGAAACAGGATTTATAATAAGAACTGAATCCCAGGGATGCAGTGCAGTGGAATTTAAAAAAGATATAAATGATTTAAAAAGTATTTATAATGATATAAAGGCAGAGGAAAAAAGAGGAATGGGCCCAAAGCTTTTATATGGAAGAAAAAGCCTTGCAATAAAATATATAAGAGACAATATAAATAACTACACCGACAAAATAATCCTTAATAATGAGGAGCAGTATGAAAAGATAAAGGCTCTTTTAAAATCAATATCACCAGATTATGTAGGTAAAGCTGTGCTTGAAAAAAATATAGATATATTTGATATATACGGTGTAGACAGAGAAATAAACAAATGCCTTGGTAAAAAAGTATGGCTTAAAAGTGGTGGATACTTGATAATAGAAAAAACAGAGGCTCTTACAGTTATAGATGTAAACAGTGGTAAATTTACAGGCTCTGGAAATCTTGAGGATACATCACTAAGAGTAAATATAGAAGCGGCTATGGAAGCGGCAAGACAGATAATGCTTAGAGATATAGGCGGAATTATAATTATAGACTTTGTAGATATGTACAGGCCTGGAAATAAAAAACTGCTTATAAATGAGCTTAAGAAGGCATTTGAAGGAGACAACAGAAATGTAACCGTAACAGGAATGACAAGCCTGGGCCTTGTTGAAATAGCTAGAAGAAGAGAAAAGGATTCTATGGAGAGCTATTACCTTAGCAAGTGCAGAAGATGTGGTTGCGAAAATTCTGAGATGTCAGATATAGCGGTAATAGATAAAATAGAAAAGGAAATAATCAGAATGGTATCAAATACAGTATACAGAGAGGCAAATCTGTATATAAATTCTGATATATATGATAGTCTGGCGTCTAAATACATAGATACGATAAAGAAGATACAGAGAAAATACGGAACAAAGATACACGCCATAAAGGGTTCAAACTACAAGTATTTCAGGCTTGAGGGAATAAAGAGTGATATGCAAAAATAATTTTCTTTTTTGCAAAAAAGAAGTTGACACTTGAACGTTCCTAACGTATAATAAATAAATGTAATGCCGCACAGATAAGGTTCAAATTCCTTGTGAAAGGATACCTTTAATGGCGAGTTTGTGACCGAGGAGGTGTATTGAATGTACGCTATAGTTAAAACTGGTGGAAAACAGTATAAAGTTTCAGAAGGTGACGTTATATTCGTTGAAAAATTAGAAGCTAACGCTGGTGACGTTGTTACTTTAGAAGAAGTATTAGCTTGCTCTAAAGATGGAAAATTATCAGTAGGTAGCCCAGTAGTTGAAGGAGCTTCTGTTCAGGCTAAAGTATTAGAACAGGGAAAAGCTAAAAAAGTTGTTGTATACAAATACAAAGCTAAAAAAGACTACAGAAGAAAACAGGGACATCGTCAGCCTTACACTAAATTAGTAGTTGAAAAAATAAACGCTTAATTATCATGATTAAAGTTGGATATTTTTACAATGACGATTTTAAACTGAAGGGATTTTCAGTGAAGGGACACGCCGAATATGCCGAATACGGAAAAGATATAGTGTGTGCCGCTGTGACGACGCATGCTGTCGGAGTGATAAATTCTCTGGACGTGCTTCAGAAAGTTGAATTTGAAAATGTTATAGCCGAAGAGGGGCGTATAGAATGTTTAGTGAAAGATAAAGATATCGATAAAGCACAACTTCTATTACAGCATTTTCAGCTGGCAATAAGCGAAATCAAACGGGAATACCCAAAAAATATAAAAATTTTAAAAAAGTAGGGGGTGACTTCCAAATGTTAAAGATGAATTTACAGTTATTAGCATCTAAAAAAGGGGTAGGGTCTTCAAAGAATGGTAGAGATTCTATATCAAAAAGATTAGGTGTTAAAAGATATGACGGTCAGGTAGTTACTTCTGGAAGTATATTAGTTAGACAGAGAGGAACTAAAATACATCCAGGAAATAATGTTGGAAAAGGTGGAGATGACACTTTATTCGCATTAATAGACGGTACTGTTAAATTTGAAAGAAAAGACAAAAAAAGAAAAAAAGTTTCTGTATATCCAATAGCTGAATAATACAGATTAACTAAGACAGAAAAGGAGTGTATCAAAGCACTCCTTTTATAATATAAAAAAGATAGACTACGTGATTATAATTTAAGAAAAGCATATAATTAATATATATAATAATTGATCGGGAATTTAATACAAAAGAAGGTGAAAATATGTTTATAGATAAGGCGAGAATATTCGTTAAAGCTGGAAATGGAGGAAACGGAGCGGTTTCTTTCAGAAGAGAAAAATATGTTCCTGCAGGCGGTCCGGACGGAGGAGACGGCGGAAGAGGAGCAAGTATAATATTCAGAGTTGATACAGGTCTTAGAACCCTTATGGACTTTAAATATCAGAAAAAATACGTTGCTGAACACGGTGGCGATGGTACTAAAAAAAGAAGAGCTGGTAAAAATGGTGAAGACCTTATATTAAAAGTTCCTCAGGGTACTATAGTAAGAGATGAGGAAACAGGTCTTGTAATAGCAGACCTTAAAAATATAGGAGATGAAGCGGTAATAGCAAAAGGTGGTTTCGGAGGAAAAGGAAACATGAACTTTGCTAACGCTGTAAGACAGGCTCCTGCATTTGCAAAATCAGGTACAGACGGTGAAGAAAGATGGGTTGTACTTGAACTTAAAATGATAGCTGATGTAGGTCTTTTAGGATTCCCTAATGTTGGAAAATCTACATTCCTATCAACAGTAACAAAGGCTAAACCAAAGATAGCAAACTATCACTTCACAACTTTAACACCTAACCTTGGTGTTGTTGATACTGGATTTGGTGAAAGCTTTGTACTTGCTGATATACCAGGAATAATAGAAGGGGCATCTGAAGGTGTAGGTCTTGGACATGAATTCCTTAGACATGTTGAAAGAACAAAGGTACTTATACACATAGTTGATATATCAGGAATAGAGGGAAGGGATCCAATAGATGACTTTGATAAAATAAATGATGAGCTTAAACTTTATAATGAAAGACTTGCAGACAGACCACAGGTTGTAGTTGCTAATAAAACAGATCTTCTATATGATGACTCAGTTTATGAAAACTTCAAAGCTGAACTTGAAGGAAGAGGATATAAAGTTTTTAAGATGTCAGCAGTAACAAGACAGGGAGTAGACGATGTTATAAAATACGTGACACAGGTACTTTCTGAAGCAGAAGAAATAGAGCTTGTATCTGAAAATGAATTCTTCAGACCAGAGCTTGCTATAAAAGAAGATGAAGGTCTAAGTATAGAAATAGATGAGGATGGAGTATACGAAGTAACAGGAAAATCTTTAAGAAGAATAATGTACTCAGTAAACTTCGACGATATGGAATCTCTTCAGTATTTCCAGAAATCTATGGAAAATCAGGGAGTATTTGATAAGCTTAGAGAAATGGGAATAGAAGACGGTGACCTTGTAAGAATATACGAACTTGAATTTGAATTCTATAACTAAAAAATAATAAAAGGAGGGAAATTAAAATGCTAAAAGGAAAACAGAGGGCATATCTTAGATCTCTTGCAAATCAGCTAAAACCTACTACTCAGATAGGTAAAGAAGGTATAACAGAAGCCTTCTTAGAACAGCTTGATGACCAGCTAAGAGCAAGAGAACTTGTAAAAGTAACAATACTTGAAAACGCAGGACTTGAAGCAAAGGAAACAGCAAATGCAATATGTGAGGCTCTTAGAGCTGAATATGTTCAGGCTATAGGATATAAATTTACTATATATAAAAGAAATAATGAAAATCCTAAAATACTTTTCCCAGGTCAGCAGCAGGCTAAGGCTAAGAGCGAAAAGAAAAAAAGAATGACAAAAAGAGATTATCAGTAATGATAAACGGATTTTAATAAAGAGAGGCGGTCACATATATTTTGTGGGTGTCTCTTTTTTTATGTATGTTATTAATTGCTATAAGGCTATATAAATAACTATTATTTTAAAAAAAATAGTTATTTTTAAATAATTTAATAAAATTATTTTTTTATGGATTATTGTAACTATTTTTAACTTTTAATAAGTTAAAAGTAATAATATACTAATTATAAATATTGTATTAAGAATAAAAAATATACTAATTTTAACGTTAAATATAGAAATGATTTTTAAATAAGCTAAAATAATACAAATAAAAAGATTTTATAAAGGAGATACTTAATGCAGAAAAAAAGAATGATTATTTTATCTTTGATACTTTTATTGTCGATGGTATCGCAGGCTACGATGGTGTTTGCAGATACAGATAAAAGTCTTTCAATATATAAAACAGAGGCTGAAGTCACAGATAATACTGGCTATGAAGATTATACACAGGATTTAAAATCTGATAAAACAGATGATAAAGATAATAAAAGAAATAATAAAAAATCAAATGGGTTTATCGGAAATACAAAGCACAGATTAGATGGAAAATACGATGTAATAGGAAATAAGGAAAGTAACTATGCAAATCTTATAAATGATGCTCTTCTGAAAAAAACCGGTGCGGATATTTCCATGATAAATACAGGTACAATAATAGCATCAATAGAAAAGGGGAATATAAGAGAATCTGATGTATCAGTATCTCTTATGTTTGGAACGGATATAGTTACCAAGAAGCTTACAGGAAAGCAGATTAAGGAAGTACTTGAAAAGGGAGTAGAAATATATCCTGAGACGAGCTCTTATTTTATTCGTCCTGGTGGTTTTAAATATACAATAAATCCAAATAGAAAAAAGGGAGATAGAATAAGATCCTTAAAAATAGGAAATAAAAGCGTTGACATGTCTAAAAAGTACATAGTAGCTGTAAATAATTATATGGAATCTGATTATAGTCAGCTTTATAAAGCAGATACTATAAAAAACTATGGCTCAATAGATAAAACAGTTATAGACTTTATAAAAAATAAAACAAGTATAAATTATAAGGCTGATGGAAGGATAACAATTAAAAAAATTGTACCTCAGAATAACGATAAAAAAATCAGAGAGCTTATAAATTCAATAGACAAGCTTACATATGATAAAACAGATGAAAATACAAAAAAGGTAAATGAAGCTGTAAAGATATACAATTCGTTATCTGATAAGGATAAGAAAAAGGTTAAAAACTCGGAAAAGCTTATTAAGATAGTTAAGGAGCTTAATAAAAAAGCAGAAAATACAGAGGGTGACAAAAGAAATTTAAAAAAATCAAATACATCTGAATCATCGAGAACGTCATTTACTTCTAATAAAAAATCAGGTGAAAAAACACCTAAAACAGGAGATACTGCGATTATGGTACCTTCAGTGATGCTTATATCGTCTGCCATGGGATTATATCTTTTAAAGAAAAAAAACGACTAATAAAAAATAAATTTAATTAAAAAGGGACAATCACATATATTTTGTGAATGTCTCTTTTTTGTATAAAGAATAATAATAAGTATATAAAAATATATATTTTAATCTATACTATGTAAATAATAGAACGCTTATTACTGCATTGAGAATTAGCACATAGGCGTAGTAAAGAATACAATCTGTGAAGCGAGTCCTACATCGGAATTGTATTCACTTGCAAGTATTGCAGTATTTGCAGCTGATAGCATGTCCGATATTATAACAGGTGTTGCTGTTATAAACGGATTAAAGTTAAGAAGACTTAGCACAGCAAATAAACTTAAAATATAAAAAGACTGATGATACATAAATAAATTCATATCAGCCAGTCTTTTATTATAAATTATTTTTTATTTTGGAAATTCAAGTTTCATCGACAGCCTGTCATATCCTAGTATGGTATTTGGAAATACTGATTTCGCATTCTCCTCAAATAGAGAAGGCTCACTCATAGACGGACTGAAGTGAGTCAGAAGCATCTGCTTTACATTACCTCTTACAGCAAGACCTGCTGCCTCTCTGAAGGTCATATGCTTGTTTTTAACGGCCTTTGAAATATCCATATCGTCTCCATACATTGATTCACATATAAATAAATCAGCACCCTCTATAAATTCAGGTATTGTATCAACTGGTCTTGTATCAGTGGTCATTGATATTTTAATTCCCCTTCTGTCCTCTCCAAGCACCATATCAGGAGTATAAAAATTATCCTCAAAGTTTATACTCATTCCCCTCTGGAGCATATTCCAGTATTTTTTAGGAACGTTGTTTTCCAATGCCTTTTCAACGCTAAATTTAGGCTGACGTGAAATATAAAAATTATAACCTATACATTCAACTGAGTGCTCAAGATCTATTGTTTCAATTTCGAGATTATGTAAGTGATTGCTGTTTATCGAAAATCGTCCTTCTGGATGTTCTATTATATTAAGAGAGTAGGGAAGAGTAATAAGCATTTTTATAGCCTTTAAGGTATCTTTTATACCAACAGGACCAATTATCGTTACAGGCTCTTTTCTGTCACTATTTCCCATAGTTGATAAAAGCCCTATAAGACCGATTATATGATCGCCATGTGTATGAGTTATACATATTAAATCTATATCCTTAAAACCACATCTCTTCATTCTCATGGATACCTGAGTACCTTCGCCACAGTCTATAAGTATTTTTCGACCACCTAAATTCATAAAAACAGATGATAGAAATCTTCCAGGAAGAGGTATGTTTCCCCCACATCCGAGCAGAGTTAAATCAACCATAATAAGCCTCCTTTTAGCTAAAAAATAACATTAATTAAAAGTATTACTAAATTTCATTTTAGTGAAACTAAAAAATATAAAAAATTTTACATTTTTTTTAACTTTTATTAAAAGTAAAAATATATTATAATAGTTGTAACCGATTTTTAATTTCCAGTGAGATTAAAAAAAGATATAATAATTGTATCATTAAAAATGTTTAAACGGATATTTTTTTGGTGAAAATATAAATAATATAAATATAGATAATTATTTTTAATATTGAAGGGAGTGTATTATGGGTAAAAAAAGACAAGTTCTTCTATCACTAATGATTTCTCTATCTATGATAGCTCAGATACCTGCTGTGTTTGCGGAAATGGCAGATAATAATTTTAAATCATTGCAAAGTGAGGAATTTAAAGAACAGAATGAAAACCCTGAAGAAAAGGAAAATACAGATAAAAGCAATACAAAGACATCAAGTGAAGTTATAGGAAAGACAGAAACGAAGCTTGAGGGAAGCTATACGGTTATAGGTAAGGAAGAGAGTAATTATGCTAATCTTATAAATGATGCAATGCTTAATAAGACTGGCGCTGAATTATCAATGATAAATACAGGGACAATAATAAACTCAATTGATAAGGGAGATATAACAGTATCAAAGGTTTCAGCATCTCTGATGTTTGGAACAAATGTAATAACAAAGGATCTTACAGGAAAACAGATTAAGGAAATTCTTGAGGCAGGAGCGAGTATATATCCTGACTCCAGCTCTACATTTGTTCATCCTGGTGGATTTAGTTATAAAATCGATGCTTCTAAAAAATCAGGAGAAAAAATAACATCTATAACAATAGATGGGGAAAAAATAGACTCATCTAAAAAATACAGGGTAGCAGTAAATGATTATATGGAATCTGATTATAGTCAGCTTTATTATACAGAAACAATAGAAAGTTATGGCTCTATAGATGGAATTGTAATAGAGTTTATAAAAACAAAGGTAAATCTGGATTATAAAAATGATGGAAGAATAAACATAAAAGAGGCTGATGTAAAAGAAGATGACAAAGTTAAAAATCTTATATCTGCAATAGATGCTCTTACATATGAAAATACCGATGATAATATAAATAAGGTAAAAGAAGCTGTAAAGGTATACAATGCTCTTTCAGAAGATGATAAGAAAAAGGTAACAAATGTATCAAGACTTGAGGATATAGTGGAGAAGCTTCAGAACAGCGGTGCTGAAATAGATTCAGCAGAAACTCCTGCGGTTGAAAAATCAATATCTGGAGAGAGTGAAGCTCCATCTCCTGAAACAGGTGATACTTCGATGATTGTTCCAGTAGTTGTATTTTTAGTAGCAGCTGGTGGGTTATATCTTTTAAAGAAAAATAAAATATAAATATAGTCAGAATATGAATAATTATTAAAGAATGACATAGTTATAAAATAAAAATTGAAATAGTAGTAAATAAAAAACTCCGATACATTTTCATCGGAGTTTTATTTATGTAATATTTACAAATATTATTAATTATTATCCTATTGATTTTATAAGGTTTACCATTTCTATTGCACCATGAGCACAGTCTGAACCTTTGTTTCCTGCCTTTGTTCCGGCTCTTTCTATTGCCTGTTCTATTGTATCAGTTGTAAGTACACCGAACATTACCGGTACACCAGTTGCAAGACTTACCTGAGATATTCCTTTTGAAACCTCAGCACATACATAATCGTAATGACTTGTATTTCCTCTTATAACAGCACCAAGGCATATAACAGCATCATAGTTTCCGCTGTTAGCCATTTTAGAAGCTATAAGTGGTATTTCGAATGCACCTGGTACCCATGCAACTTCTATATCATCTTCACATACATTTTCACGTTTAAGAGTGTCTATTGCTCCTGATAAAAGTTTTGATGTTATAAATTCGTTGAAACGTGCAGCAACTATACCTATTTTTATTTTGTCTGCAACTAATCTTCCTTCATATACTCTCATTATTATTTATCCTCCTTAAGATTTAATATGTGTCCCATTCTTTCCTGTTTTGTTTTAAGATAGAATTCATCGTATTCATTTGACTGTATTTCTATTGGAACTCTTTTAGTTATTTCTATTCCGTAATCTTCAAGCTGATATATTTTATCGGGATTGTTAGTAAGAAGATGAAGAGATTTTACTCCAAGATCTTTAAGTATCTGAGCACCTATGTAGTATTCTCTCATATCTCCCTTAAATCCTAGTGCAAGATTTGCATCAAGTGTATCCATTCCTTCATCCTGAAGATGATAAGCTTTTATTTTATTTATAAGGCCTATACCTCTGCCTTCCTGTCTCATGTATAGAAGAACACCTGCCCCCTTTTCAGAAATCATACGCATAGATCTGTGAAGCTGGTCTCCACAGTCACAACGCATAGACCCTAAAACATCTCCTGTTAAGCATTCAGAGTGAACTCTGCATAGTATATCTTCGCCATTAGATATATCACTCATTACAAGAGCAAGGTGATGTTCACCGTTTAATTTATTTATGTAGCAGCGGGCTTCAAATATTCCGTATTTTGTAGGAAGTTTTGCCACAGAGTCACATTCTACAAGTTTATCGTGAACTTTACGGTATTCCTGAAGTTCTTTTATTGTAGTAAATGGAATATCAAATTTTTCAGCAAAGGCTTTAAGTTCTTTACCTCTCATCATATAACCATCGTCACCCATTATTTCACAGCAAAGTCCACAAGGCTTGATTCCTGCAAGTTTCATAAAATCAACAGTAGCTTCTGTATGACCATTTCTTTCAAGTACACCACCATCTTTTGCGACAAGCGGGAACATATGACCAGGTCTTCTGAAATCAGAAGGTTTTGCATTTTCATCTACACACATACGCGCTGTAAATCCTCTTTCCCGGGCTGATATACCAGTTGTTGTGTCTATATGGTCTATTGAAACTGTAAATGCTGTTTCATGATTATCTGTGTTGTTTGTAACCATCTGTGGAAGCATAAGTTTCTGAGCAAGCTCTTTACTCATAGGAGTACAGATAAGTCCCTTTGCGTGCATTGCCATAAAGTTTACGTTTTCTGTTGTTGCAGCCTCAGCTGAACAGATAAGGTCACCTTCATTTTCTCTGTCTTCATCGTCTGTAACAAGAATTAATTTTCCTGCTTTTATTGCTTCTATTGCATTTAAAACTGAAGTGAATTCCATTTATTTTTACCTCCTAAAAACCGTTTCTTAAAAGAAACTCTTCTGTTATATTAGATTTATTTTTGTGCCCAATGAGCTTTTCTACATATTTTCCGATACAGTCATTTTCAAGATTAACTGTATCATTTATTTTTTTTGTCCCAAGTATTGTGCTTTTAAGTGTATGCGGTATTATTGATACACAGAAATCACTGTCGGAAACTTTTGCAACTGTAAGACTTATTCCATCAATTGCAATAGAGCCTTTTTCTATTATGTATTTCAGAATTTTACTATCCGCCCGTATTGTATATAAAAATGCGATACCGTCTTTTTCAATTCTTTTAATTTTTCCAGTACCGTCTATATGACCTGAAACTATATGTCCACCAAATCTTCCATTTGCGGCCATTGCTCGTTCAAGATTTACAGGGCTTTTAACCCTTAAACCAGCAAGAGAGGTTCTGTTCATTGTTTCGTGCATTACGTCGGCTGAAAAATAATTTGATGTAAAATCTGTAACAGTAAGGCATATTCCATTTACTGCTATACTATCTCCGTTATGGACATCTTTAAGTATTTCATCCGCATTTATTGAAAGTCTTATAGAATTTCCGGTCTTGTTTATACTTGAGATAGTTCCGACTTCTTCTATAATTCCTGTAAACATGGATAAATCACATCACTTTCTATTAGAAAATCGTCGCCTATTTTAGATACTTTGGAATTTACAAGTCTGTATGAATCATCAGGAGATTCAATACCTTTTCCAGATACAGGAGAGCAGCCACAGCCACCAAATATTTTAGGTGCTATATATGCCTGAACTCTGTCTACTATTCCTGATTCAAGGGCACTGTTGTTTAAAGTTCCTCCACCTTCAAGAAGTATTGAGTCTATATTCATTCCTCCTAAAAATTCCATTAAATGATTAAGGTCTATATTTCCGTCTTTATCGCGAAGAGTTATAACCATACAATGATTTTTTCTTAATTCATTTACTTTGAATTTTCTATCTTCCCGTTCTTTTTCGTTTTCAGACAGATCGCATGATGCGATTATTGTAGGAACGTGTTCTGCTGTTTTTACAATGTTTGAGTCAAGTGGAGTTCTAAGATCAGTATCACATATTATACGTATAGGATTTTTTCCGTTTTCTATACGGCATGTAAGCATTGGATCATCCCGTAAAACAGTATTTATTCCAACCATTATTCCTGAGTTTGCATGTCTTGACTTATGTACATTTAGTCTTGCATCTTCTCCGGTAATCCATTTGGATTTTCCACTGTATGTAGCTATTTTTCCGTCCATTGTCATGGCATACTTCATTGTTATGAACGGACGCTTTGTAGTTATAAATTTTCTAAATGATTTTGTTATTTCTATACACTCATTTTCCAAAATACCGTATTCAACTACGATATTGTGGTCTTTTAATATTTTTACACCTTTGCCGGCAACTTCAGGATTTGGATCAAGTGCTCCTATAACAACTCTTGAAATTCCATTTTTTATAATGGCTTCTGTGCATGGAGGAGTTTTTCCATAGTGACAGCAGGGCTCTAAAGTTACATATATTGTTGCGCCCTCTGCAGATGAAGTACAGTTTTTAAAGGCATTTCTTTCTGCGTGAAGCTCGCCAAAGCATTCGTGATAGCCTTCACCTATTATTTCACCGTTTTTAACTATTACAGCACCAACCATTGGATTTGGATTTACGAATCCGCATCCTTTTTTAGCAAGTCTGAGTGCTTCTTTCATGTATTTTATATCAACTGCTTCTGAATTATTCATCAATATCCCTCCTAAAAAAAATACATGCCATGAATAATATATCCAGGGCATGCAATTAACATTTTTATTTACAAAATAAAAAATCTGAAATGAGGGTTTCATTTCAGAGCATATAATAAATCCATCTTCTTACATCCAGACTATACTGTCGGCTTTGGAATTTCACCAAATCAGCTCAAACGGCTCGTGGGCTATAACCACCGGTAGGGAATTGCACCCTGCCCTGAAGACAATTATTCAATTAACTAACTTCATTATAGAAATATAATTTTAAAAAGTCAATGATTTTTATTTGTATAAGAGAAAAAATTTCAAATTAATAAAAAAATAGTATAAAACTTATAATTACACATGTTATAAGTTCTAATAATAAAAAAGGCTGTAGAATTTAATCTACAACCATAAAATTATCTCATTCTATCAGCTTTTTTTAATTCAAAATAGTTATATACGCCAAGAGCGAAACATAAAAGACCAAGTATAAGTTTTGCCATAATTATCCACCTCCATGTATATATTAATAGCTGTACTCGTCAAAATTAAATAATTCTTTCAGAACTCTATTTATTATATCATAGCTGAAGCCTTTATATGCAAGATGCTGATATACTTTCTGATAATCTTTTCTTTTATCTTCACCTTTTAATCTTTTCATTCTTTTTTCAGCCAGATATTTTGCGTTTTCATATTCCTCATACCTGTCTATTGATGATACAGCCTCATCTATAATAGACTGGTCGATTCCCTTTCGATACAGGTTCTGCTTTATTCTGTTTGGTCCAAATTTACCAATATTTACATTATCGTTTACAATTCTTTCAGCGAGCATTGAGTCATTTATGAAATTATAATTTTTCAAAAATTCAATGACCTTTTCAACAACGTCTTCTGTGTAATCGGTTGAGAGTTTTTCTCTTATTTTTTTTTCAGACTGATCAGCCCTTGAAAGTATTGAAAGAGCTTTGTCTTTAGCCTTTAAATACATCTCATCCTCAAGTAGTGAATTCAGATAATCCCTGTCTATTTCCATTCCTTTTTTAAGTGAAAAAGTGAATACAAGTTCCTTGAAAATAGATATAAAATATTCACCGTCAAGATATATATTTACCCTGTTGTCATTCCTTTTCTGAGCTTCTATTTTTGTTATAACAGACATTTTTACCACCTTTATAAATCTTTTAAGATAATTTTATAATGAAGCATTAAACATTGTCAAATATACGCGAAATAGATAAGGTTTAATAGGCATAAAAGCGTAAAACAAGGTTCAAGAAACTGTATATAGATGTTACAATATATATTGTATATAAATAAATAAGGAGAACGAAAATGGGGATAGATAAACAGGTTATTGATGCGACCGAAAGAAACAGACAGAAACTGGAAAAATTTGAAGCATTCAATGAAAAGGTTAAGGTTGGGATTCTTGGTGGAACTTTTGATCCGATACATTATGCACACCTTGCAACAGCGGAATTTATAAGGGATAAATATAAACTGGATTATATGTTCTTTATACCAACAGGAAATCCACCACATAAACTGGGGATAAGAACTGACAAATACGACAGATATAATATGGTTCTTCTTTCAACAGCAAGCAATGACAGATTTATAGCATTGGATTTAGAGGTAAAAAGAAAAAAAAGTACTTATACAGTAGATACTCTTAAGGATTTAACTGAAAAATATCCGAATGCTGATTTATATTTTATAACAGGAGCAGATGCAATTTGTGAAGTAGATACATGGAAGGATACAGCCGAAAACTTTATGCTTGCAACGTTCATAGCTGCTACAAGACCTGGTATAAGTCTTTTAAAAGCACAGGAAAAAATAGAGCAGCTTGAAAGAAAATATGACACTAATATAATAAGTGTTTATGTTCCATCTCTTGATATATCATCAACTTATATAAGAGAGCAGTTAGAAGTAGGAAAGACGGTAAGATATCTTATACCAGAAAATGTGGATATATATATCAATAAAAAAGGTCTTTATAAATAAGAATGGAATGGGGCGGTAAGTAAAATGAAAATTGAAAAGATTAAAAAAAGATTGAGAGAAATGCTTACAGAAAAAAGATACATACATTCTCTGAATGTTGCGGATAGTGCTGTTAAAATGTCGAAGATATACGGTGCAGACGAAGAAAAAGCGTATCTTGCAGGCCTTGTACATGACTGCGCAAAATATTTTAAAAAAGAACAGGTCGACTATTATGTAGACAAATATTATATAGAACTTGATGCCCTTGAAAGAGGAAATATAGCTCTTTCGCACAGTGTTATAGGTTCTTATGTGGCAAAATACGATTTTAGAATAAAAGATGAAGATATACTGAAAGCCGTAAGATATCATACAACCGGAAATGTGGATATGGGGCTTTTGGAAAAAATAATATATATTGCCGATCTTATAGAAGACGGAAGGGATTATCCAGGAGTTGATGAACTTAGAGAGCTTGCATACGGAGGAAAGCTTGATGAGGCCATGATACTTTCTTTTAATAATACAATATCTCTTATGATGAAAAAAGGAAACACAATACATCCAAGATCAGTAGCAGCAAGAAACTTTATGATTATTGAAATGAAGAGAAAAAAAGCTGAGGCTGAGAATAAAAATAAAAAAGAAAATTAATATATATATTGAAAATATATATCGAAAATAACAATTTAAGTATCGAAAAAAAAATGATATAAAGTATAAAAAGTTACTTTTTTAAAAACGATATGATATAATATAACTTAATATATTATATATAAAAATAGGAGGAACTAACATGGCAGTAGATTTAACAGTTGAACAGATGGTAAAACATATACATCATGCAATAGAAGATAAACTTGGAAAAGACACAATAGTTTTAAATATAGGAAAAATAACTACTCTTGCAGATTACTTTGTAATAACTTCGGGAGGATCACCAAGACAGATAAAAGCTATAGCAGATAGCGTTGAAGATGAAATGACAAAATATAACCTTGAACCAAGAGGAAAAGAAGGAATGGATACTCAGGAATGGATACTTCTTGACTATGGCGATATAATGGTTCATATATTCAGTGAAGCAAACAGAGATTTCTACAATCTTGAAAAACTTTGGAGAGATGCTCCAATAGTAGATGTTGACACACTAGAATAAAAATGATAACATTTTGATATTAGCAAAACAAAAGATTATAGAAATTTTAATGAATTGAAGATGGTCTGAAGTAGTAAACTGGAAAATCTATTACAGAGAGCTGATGGCGCTGAAAATCAGCATAGATAAAAGTTGAACTTGTCAGAATGAAACTATCTTACCGTAGCTGGTTTAAAGCTGACTAAGAGAGCTGTATTTTTATATGGCTAATTAGGGTGGTACCGCGAGAATATAATATCCTCGTCCCTAAACATTTGTTTAGAGGACGGGGATTTTTTATATTAAAAATAAAATAAAAAATGATGAAATTATAATATATAGTCATAATAGCATCGAAAAATAAAAACAGGAGGAAAAGCCAATGAGCGTATACGATTTCAAAGCCATAGAAACTAAATGGCAGAAAACTTGGAAAGAAAACGGTCAGTATAAGATGGATACTAAACAGACTGAAAAACCTAACTACTACACACTTGAAATGTTCCCTTATCCATCAGGAAAACTTCACATGGGACATGTTAGAAACTATTCTATAGGTGACGTTGTAGCAAGATTTAAAAAGATGCAGGGATACAATGTTCTTCATCCAATGGGATGGGATTCATTTGGACTTCCAGCAGAAAATGCGGCTATAAAACACGGAATACATCCACACAAATGGACAATGGAAAATATAGCAGAAATGAGGGAACAGCTTAACTTACTAGGATTAAGCTATGACTGGGATAAAGAAGTTGCAACTTCTACTCCTGAATACTACAAATTTACTCAGGAAATATTCCTTAAATTCTTAGAAGAAGGTCTTGCATATAAGAAAAAATCATATGTAAACTGGTGTCCTTCATGTGAAACTGTTCTTGCAAATGAACAGGTTGTGCAGGGAGAATGTGAAAGATGTGGGGCAACTGTAATAAAGAAAGATCTTGAACAGTGGTATTTTAAAACAACAGCTTTTGCAAAAGAACTTCTTGAAGACCTTGATAAACTTGATGGATGGCCAGACAAAGTTAAATTAATGCAGAAAAACTGGATAGGAAGAAGTGAAGGTGCAAATCTTACTTTTACAGTTAAAGAAACTGGTGATTCTATAACTGTATATACTACAAGACCAGATACTGCATATGGTGTATCATTTATGGTTCTTGCTCCAGAAAGCGACTTAGTACAGGAACTTGTAAAAGGAACTGAATACGAAGCTCCGGTAAATGAATTCATAATGAAAATGCACAAGATGACAGAAATAGAAAGAACTGCAACTGATCTTGAAAAAGAAGGTATGTTCATAGGTAAGCATGTAATAAATCCAGTAAACGGAAGAGAAGTTCCAGTGTGGATAGCGAACTATGTTCTTGCTGACTATGGTACAGGTGCTGTAATGGCTGTTCCTGCACACGATGAAAGAGATGAGGATTTCGCTAAAAAATACAATCTTGATATAACTCCAGTTATAGACGAAGATGGAATAATGATAAACTCAGAAGAATTCAACGGAATGCCTGCAAAAGAAGCATTCAACAAAATAGTTGATAAAATGGAAGAAGAAGGAAAAGGAAAGAGAACTGTAAACTACAGATTAAGAGACTGGTTAGTTTCTAGACAGAGATACTGGGGATGCCCTATACCAGTTGTTTACTGTGATGACTGTGGTATAGTTCCAGTTAAAAAAGAAGACCTTCCGGTATTACTTCCAACAGATGTTGAATTTACAGGAAAAGGTGAATCTCCACTTACTACTTCAAAAACATTTGCTGATACAGTTTGCCCTAAATGTGGAAAACCAGCAAGAAGAGAAGTTGATACAATGGATACATTCGCTGATTCTTCTTGGTATTTCTTAAGATATACTGATAATGAAAATACTGAAGAACCATTCAGCAAGGAAGTTGTAAATAAATGGCATCCAGTTGATCAGTACATAGGTGGGGTAGAACATGCAATAATGCATCTTCTATACGCTAGATGGTTTGTAAAAGCATTCAAGAGCATGGGTCTTGTAGACTTCGATGAACCGTTCAAAAATCTTCTTACTCAGGGTATGGTTCTTAAAGAAGGAACTAAGATGAGTAAATCAAAAGGAAATACAGTATCGCCATTAAAGATAATAGATGAATATGGAGCAGATACTGCAAGATTATTCATATTATTCGCAGCACCACCAGAAAGAGACCTTGACTGGTCAGATCAGGGTGTTGAAGGATGCTTCAAATTCCTTAACAGAGTGTTCAGACTTGTAGACGAACTTGCTGATTCTGCAAAAGCTGCACCTGCTGAATTTGGAAAACTTACTTCAGCTGATAAAGATATGAGATTTGCAATACATACAACTCTTAAAAAAGTAACTGGTGACTTAAGTGAAAAATTCGGATTCAATACATCAATAGCTTCACTTATGGAACTTGTAAACGAAATGTACAAATACAAAGAACTTGACGACAGAAACGATGCTGTAATAAAAGAAGGTATAGAAACAATAGTTACTATAATAGCACCTTTTACTCCACACCTTGGAGAAGAATTATGGCATATGATAGGAAAAGAAGGAAGCATATTCGACATAAGCTGGCCTGAATTCGATGAAAAAGCTCTTGTAAAAGACGAAGTTGAAATAGTTGTTCAGATAAACGGTAAAGTAAGAGGAAGAATGAACATTCCTGCTGAAATATCAAGAGAGGATATGCAGGCAGCTGCTATGGAAGACGAAAAAATAAAAGAACTTATAGAAGGTAAAAATGTAGTTAAAGTAATAGCTGTTCCTAAAAAACTTATAAATATAGTTGTAAAATAATAAATTTTAAATAAAAAAGGGATACTCTGATAGAATATGATTTATCGGAGTATCTCTTTTAATTTGCATAAATATAATATCAGATATTAAAAAGCATTTTATTTTCAGAAAATTTGACGTTTTTTATTTGATTTTATAATAATTGTGTTATTGATAATGATATTATTGATAACACAATTATTAATGATACTTTAAAAAATAGTTATGTAAGGTGGGAAATATATGGCTGTAAATGAGCATTCGCTTGACGATAAAATAGTAAAAGCAGCATTTGATGAATTTTTAGAGCATGGATTTCAGAGTGCTTCTCTTAATAAAATATCATCAAAAGCGGGAATTACAATAGGTGCATTATATACAAGATATAAAAACAAGGACGCACTATTCTGCAGTCTGATACAGGAAGTTTTTTCAATACAGGAAAAATCAAAATCAATAGTGCAGATGTATTATAAAGTACGGGAAACTAAGAACGTAGATGATTTAATAGATGCAATTAAACGGGAGGATAGGATATATCTTGATATTTTATTCCAGTATTATTATGAATGTATTTTGTTCTTCTGTAAAAGTACAGGAAACTCAATAGATGCAATGCTTAATAAAATGATGGAGCAGAAATCAAAAGAAACAGTTTTATTCTTAAGGGAATTATTGAATATTTCAGAGGACGAGATAGACCTTGATAGAGTAGGAATGGTTATTATAGAGCAGTTTCAGATATATAAAATGATACTTAAAAATGGATATGATAAGAAAAAGGCTGTATCATGTATGGAAGCTTGAAAATTAATGTATTTATGTTATATTTAAAATAGATTGAGTGTAACAAATTATAAAGGGTATAATTATTACATAGGTTGTATGGCTTTTATATTATCTAAATAGAAAATATAAAAAAAGCAGTCATTCAACAGGGAGGACTGATATGATAGAATTCAGATACGATACACAGTTACTAATTGAAGGAGAAAATCTTGATGAGGATGTAATAAATGATTACTTCTGTGATAATTTTAAGGGAGACTGTTTACTTGCAGTTGGAGATGATGAGTTAATAAAAATACACTATCATACAAATGAACCATGGAAGGTTCTTGAATACTGCTCAACTCTTGGAGAAATATACGACATAGTAGTAGAGGATATGGACAGACAGGCGAGAGGACTTAGAGGATAATAAAATTATTAAAATAAAAAAGGCAGGAATTTCCTATTGAAATTTCTGCCTTTTACTGTATCTGATAAAAAATATAATATATGGTACTTATCCGAGGTAGTATATTTTTAGAATTTGACAAACAGCCTTATTCATTTAAATATAATTACCATAGGATATTATACATTAATTATTATTTATTTAATTCATTAATACCTATATCGTCACCATATGTTCCAGGTGCAAAGCTGTATCCACCTTCAACTGAAAGTATCTGTCCTGTTGTAAATGCGGATTCATCAGATGCGAAATAAGTAACAGCTGATGCTATTTCTTCAGGAGAAGCCATACGTTTAAGAGGAGTGGCCTTTGCAAATTTTTCACGGAAATCTTCAGTAAGGTTATTTGCAACAGCAGCAGTTGCAGTCATACCAGGGCATACAACATTACATCTTATATTGTATCTTCCCATCTGAACGGCAATCATTTTACTTAAATGATTTATACCGGCCTTTGATACACCATATGCACACTGTTTATAGTCGTTTGTAATTCCGGCTATAGAACCTATATTTATGATAGAACCTGATTTCTGATTTACCATAGACTTGTTTAAAACCAGGCTACTGGTTAAAAATACACTGTTTACATTTACATCTATATATTTTGCAAATTCCTTATAATCAGTATTTATTATATCTCTGTCAATCTGTGGATTTGTTCCACCAAAGTTATTTACAAGTATATCTATGTGTCCTTCAGCATTCATTACTTCATCTACCATTGGTTCATATGAATCGAAGTCATATGCCTGCCAAAGTACAGGAACTGCTTTTCCAGGTCCTTTTTTATTTATTTCTTCTGCAACTTCATATCCAAGTTCCATATTTCTTACAGCCATGTATACATTCGCACCTTCAGAAACGAACTGTTCAGTAATTGCTTTTCCTATTCCCTTTGTAGCAGATGTAACTATAGCAACCTTTTTATCTAATCTGTTCATTAACAATAACCCCTTCCAATATTAAAATATTAAAAATTAATTTTATCAATTTAGAAAACAAACTATTTTGGTGAGTTCATCCGTGCATGTTCCTCCGCAAGTTCATTATATAAATCTATTACAGGCCATGGAGCATTAGTCTGAGTAAGCATTGCCTTGTAATCAGTTTTTGAAATTTTCTTTTTATACATCATATTCAGAACCTGATTTAATCTTGAATTTGAAAATCCGGCAAATACCATCATTTCCTTTTCAAATTCATCTCCTTCGTATACAGCATCTTCTATATACAGTTCATTCATTCCAAGAAGATATCCTACTGACTGTGCGTATTCTTCTTTGCTGACCTTTTTCATTTTAATTTTATTTGCCATTAAAACTCCCTGAATCATTCTTAGTTTTTTCTGGTCTTTAAAATTTATTAATAATACCGCTTCATGCATTTTGTTTTACCTCCCAAGATTATTTTCCAAATAATATCATACCCAGATTTTAAATCTTATTATACAGTACAGAAATAAAAATAAAACCCAGAACATATCCGAGTCTTATTTTCAATAATTTTATATATTAAGCGTATATACCTCTTTCGAAGTAGTCTATTATAGTATCGTAGTCATTAGTCTGTCCAAGAGCGAGCATAAGTTTTATTCTTGCTTTCTGTCCTGGAAGATCTCCTCCGAATATACAACCTAAATTTCTAAGGTCTCTACCAGAACCATGGTATCCGTAGCTATCAAATACTCTACCAGAGTGGCATCTTGAAACTATTACAACAGGTATATCTTTCGCTCTTGCGTATTCAACACCTTCAAGCATTTCTGGAGGTATATTACCTCTACCCATAGCTTCAATTACTATTCCTTTGTATCCCATATCAGTAGCATATCTTAGGAAGTCGCTTCCTTCTCCGGCACATGCTTTGAAAAGTGCTACCTTAGGTTCTATTTTATCAGTTTTTATTATTCTTCTGTTTACTATGTCTCTAAGAAGAACAAGCTCATTGCAGTCTATGTAACCAAGAGGTCCACCAACTAAAGACTGGAATGTATTAAGAGCAAGTGTATTTGTTTTTGTTGCTTCAGAAGCAAGTAAAACTTCATTGTTAAGAACAACAAGAACTCCTTTTCCCATGGCATCTTTTGAAACAGCTGTACAAACCGCAGCTGAAAGGTTACTTGAACCATCGTATCCAAGTTCTGAACTACTTCTCATGGCTCCTGTAACTATTACTGGTTTTATATTATCTATTGTAAGATCAAGGAAATAAGCTGTTTCCTCTAAACTGTCTGTACCGTGAGTTATTATAACTCCTGTTATATCCTCTCTTGCAAGAAGGTCCTCTGTATATTTTTTTAGTTCCATCATTCTGTATGGAGTCATATGAGGTCCAGGTATTTCTGCAAAGTTAAGTATTTCTATATCAGCGACTTTATCTATGTTAGTAACCATAGAAAGAATCCGTTCGCCAGATAAAGTAGGTATTGCAGCACCTACGTGTTCATCTACTGTCATAGAGATGGTACCACCTGTGAAGACAATAGCAACTTTTTTCTTATTAGGCATGTCATTAGTCCTTTCTATAAATAAATTATTATACATTAAGTGATTATAGCAAATATCAAGAATAAAAAACAGATTAATTTACCACTTTTGACTGATTTAGTAAATTTAAATAAACGATAGATATAATTTGCTGATTTTTCAAAATATTTTTATATGAATATACATTTATTTTTTAATTATTCTTCTTCCATAAGGCTACATATGATAAGAGAATTTCCTTTATTGCATTACCTATTGCTATGTAGCATTCGTCATCAAGATTGGCAAGTGAAACTCTTATAGACCAGTTTGTAGCGGCAAATCCATTTCCACCAAGTAAAACAACAGCATATTCTTTTGCAAGTCTGTAAAGTATGTCTGATGGAGTTATATTCTTATGAAGGAAATCAACAAATTCCTTTCCATGATTTACCATTCCCCATTCATCTATATCAAACCGGAAGTAATATGACGCGCTGTTATCAAGATTTACATAGTCTATATCAAGTGCCTTGAATAGAAGTTTCTGTCTTCTTTTGCATATACTCATGTTTAATTTTTTATATGCGTCCACCTTGTCTATAAGTGCAAAGGCAGAGAAGAAAGCCATCTGTACCTGCTGAGGAGTAGAAAGACCAGCTGTATGATTAAGAGCAACAAGTCTTGAGTCAGCAACAACTCTTTCCATAAATGAAAGCTGTGAAGGATTAAGACACATATCACAATATCTTTTATCTACAACCTTCTTCAATTCAGGATCAAGATTTTTAATTTTTTTATTAAAAACGTTATTTTCGTGTACAGCGAATGTTCCCAGTCTCCATCCTGTAACACCGAAGTATTTAGAGTATGAATAAACGCCAACAGTGTTATAAGGAAGTTTTGACATAAGAGAGTAGAAATTATTTACATATGTTCCATAAACATCGTCAGATATTATCATAAGATCCTTGTTGTAGTTTTCTACTATATCTACAAGATTATCGCATGTTTCCTTATTCATTCCCACTGAAGCAGGATTACTTGGATTTACAACGAAAAGAGCCTTTATGCTTTTGTCTTTAAGCTTTTCAAGTTCCTTTCTTGAATACTGCCATGTATGTATTCCGTTTTCATCTACTTCATCAGCATTTATATTTACAACATTGAAACTGTATCTTGGTATATTTGGTATTTCTATATAAGGAGTGAATATAGGAGTCATTATGGCTATTTTTTCTCCGCGTCTTAACAATTCATTAGCCATTAGAGAGTCGAATATGTAGCACATCGCTGCAGTAGCACCCTCGACTGCGAATACCTGTATATCTCCAAATTCACTTTTATCATTGTATTTCATTTCTTTTATAAGATAATCGTGTACTATTTTTTCTATATGAGGAAGCATTCTGTCTGGAAGTGGGTAGTTATCGCCTATTATTCCGTCTGCAAGTTCATATACGAATTCATCAGGATCAAATCCCATTTCGTTTATTCCATAAGTAATGATGTTTTTTACAAGGAATGCTCCAGGCATATCTGAGTTCTTTTCTATATATTTGTAAAATCTATCAGCTATTCCTTTTTTCTGAGGCATACCTGATAAATTTCCAAGATCCCAGTCAAATCTTGTTTCAGTAACAGCGAAATGACCGAAAGTAAAGAATGCCTCTCTTACAGATGAGCAGGTCCAGTTAGGATTTCCTCTACCAGCATCTAAAAGTGGAATATTTTTTTCTTCGCAAGATTCTTTTGCTATATCAATAAGTTCGTTTTTGAATTCAAATGGACTAAGCTTATTATACATATTTTCTAGTTCAGCCTGTGAATATTTAGACATTATATCACCTCTTATTTTATAATCATATTAATGTTAGAATTTATATTTAAATATCAAAGTATATTTACAATTTATATTATAAATAGATTTTAATAAAAGTAAAGCAATAAATAAGTTATAATGAACAAATAACTAGAAAATATACGTTAATAACTCTAAAAATGATTTAAAATAAAAAGTATAAAAAAGATTAAACTTATAATTATTATAAAAATAAAGGATAATCAGATACTTTAGGCAAATAATTAAAAATTATAGAATTTATTCCAATATAATAATAATTTGTTGCAAATTTATTTATAAAGATATAAAATGATATATGAAATTGTTAAAAAATATAATTAATAGGGAGTGAATAAAATGGCTAAGGTTACATTAGAAGATGTAAAAAAAGCAAGAGAAACTATAAAGGACATAGTAAAGAAAACTGATGTTCTAGAAAGTATCAAATTAAGTGAAAAAACAGGTGCGCATGTATTCTACAAGTGTGAAAACCTTCAGAAAACAGGATCATTCAAATTAAGAGGGGCTTGTAACAAAATAGCTAACCTTACTGAAGAAGAAAAAAGAAATGGTGTTATAGCTGCATCTGCAGGAAACCATGCACAGGGTGTTGCACTTGGTGCAAAAATGACAGGAATAAAAGCTACAATAGCTATGCCTGCAACAGCACCTTTAGCAAAAGTAAGTGCTACAAGAGGATACGGAGCAGAAGTTGTACTTAATGGTACTGTTTATGATGATGCTTATGCAAAAGCTGTTGAAGTACAGAAAGAAACTGGAGCTACTTTCCTACATCCATTCGACGACGAATATGTAATAGCTGGACAGGGAACATTAGCACTTGAATTCTTCGAACAGATGGATAATAAAGTTGACACTGTATTATGTCCAATAGGTGGAGGTGGAATACTTTCAGGTGTTGCTGTTGTAGCAAAAGCATTAAATCCTAACTGTAAAGTAATAGGAGTTCAGACTTCAAATATACCATCAATGAAAAAATCTTTCGAAAACGGAGAAATAACATCAGCATTTAATGCGCCTACTATAGCGGACGGAATAGCTGTTAAAACTCCTGGAAATATAACATTTGACATAATAAATGAACTTGTAGACGAAGTTGTTGTTGTAGACGAAGATGAAATAGCTCAGGCTATATTATTCATGATAGAAAGCCAGAAAATAGTATCTGAAGGTGCAGGTGCTGTTTCAACTGCTGCATTACTAAGCGGAAAATATAAACCAGAAGCTGGAGAAAACGTTGTATGTGTAGTATCAGGTGGTAATGTTGACGTAAATACACTATACAGAATAATAGCTGTTGCTCTTGCTAAAGAAGGTAGAAGAGTAAGCTTCAAGATAGTAATGAACGATAAACCAGGTAACTTCTCTAAAGTTACAAATATAATAAGTGATGCTGGTGCAAACGTACTTTCAGTAAATCAGGGAAGTTTCGCAGCTGGGGACAGTTTAACAAGCCAGAGTGCAGAATTCGTTCTTGAAACATTAGACTTCGATCATATAGCTAAGATAAAAGAAGCTATAGAAGAAGCTGGATTCAGCGTAATAGAATTATAATAAAGTCAAAAGGCTTAATAATATAAAAATATTTGTAAGAAATTTAAAAAAGGGTTATAATTATATGTAGTACATTAGTACTAGATATAATTAATTGATAAACATAGGAGGTAGTTTCCAATGAAACACGAAGTATTACATACAGACAATGCTCCTGCAGCTTTAGGACCATATTCTCAGGCTATAAAAGCAGGAAACCTATTATTCTTATCAGGACAGGTTCCACTAGATCCAGCAACTATGGAAGTTGTTGAAGGTGGAATAAAAGAACAGGCTACTAGATCTTTAACTAACATAAAGAACGTATTAGCTGAAGCTGGTGCAGATTTCTCAAACGTAGTTAAAACTACTGTTTTCATAAAAGACATGAACGAATTCGGAGCTTTAAACGAAGTATATGCTGAATTCTTCGGTGAAAACAAACCAGCTAGATCTTGTGTAGAAGTTGCAAGACTTCCAAAAGACGTTAAAGTTGAAATAGAATTAATAGCTGTTTTATAATAATAAATAAAATTTTAAATCAGAGTTTAAAGACCTTTGTACAATTGTACAAAGGTCTTTTTTTTTGTTACAATTTATAATATCGTAAAAAAAAATAGTGTATGATAAATTTAAAAGCAATATATTTTACATATATATAAAATATATTGCTTTTAAATAAAAGGAAGATGGTTGTAAATTCCAATAATGCAGATAATTTCCATGAAATAGAAAATGAATGTGTTAATTGCAAATAAAGATTTCAATATACTTGAGGTACAAAGAAAAGAAATTAAAGCTTAGGAAGGGGAACACATAATGACTAATTCATGGTTAGATTTAGAAGGAAAAGTTGTAATAGTAACAGGAGGAGCATCTGGAATAGGAAGCCACATATGCAAACAGTTAAAAGCAGTTGGAGCTAATGTTGTAATATCAGATTTAAGTGTTGAAACAGGTGAAGCAGATGGTATGTTCAATGTAAAATGTGATATTACTAAAAAAGCAAGCGTTGATGAAATGGCAAAAACTGTTATAGATAAATACGGAAGAATAGATGCATTAGTTAATAATGCAGGTGTAAATAAACCTAGACTATTAGTTGATTTCAGAGGTGAAAAACCAGAATATGAACTAGATGAAAAAGACTTTGATTTTATGGTTAATGTAAATCAGAAGGGATTATTCCTTTGTACTCAGGCTGTAGTAAGATACATGATAAAAGCTGAAAAAGGCGTAATAGTTAATATATCATCTGAAGCAGGAATGGAAGGTTCAGCTGGACAGAGTTGTTATGCGGCTACAAAAGGAGCTGTAAACGGATTTACTCGTTCATGGGCAAAAGAATTAGGTCCAAAGGGAATAAAGGTAGTAGGTGTTGCACCTGGAATAAATGAACCAACAGGATTAACTTCTCCAGCATACAATGAAGCTTTAGCATATACAAGAGGAGTAAAAGTAGAACAGTTAAGTACTGATTATTCAAAAGTTATACCATTAGGAAGACCAGGTAAATTAGATGATATAGGAAATCTTGTTACTTATCTAGTATCAGAAAGATCATCATATATATCAGGAACAACAGTTAATATATCAGGTGGTAAATCAAGAGGCTAATAATTAATATAAAAAACAGGTAAGGTGACAGAGGAGGGAGAAATGAGTTTTTTCTATGAAGAAAATAGACTAGCCAGAATATTGAATATTATGGAACAGAAGCAGTCTGTCACAATTGATTATCTTTCAAAAAAAATGGATGTTAGTTCAAAAACCATAAAAAATGATATAAAAGAAATTAATAATAGCTTAAATGGATCAGCTATTATTGAAAATAAGAAAAATATATATTCGTTTTATATATTTGATGCATTAAATTATGAAAAATTGAGAAATAACATTTATGTTCAGGATGATTTTATGAATTCTCCGAATATGAGAACTGTATTTATAATACAAAAGCTTATGAATACAGATTCTCCCTACCTTACTGATGAACTTGCATATGATATGAATGTTGGAAGAAGTACGGTAAATGGGGATTTAAAAAGACTTAGAAAAGCACTTGAGAATTATGACATAGAGATAAAAGGTAAAACAAATACCGGAATAATTCTAAATGGCACAGAAATAGATATAAGATTTTTCATACTTGAAAATATGTATGATGGGATATACAAAGATTATCCAATAGATTCAGAGATAATAGAAATCGTGAAAAACATAGCTTCAAAATATTGTCTTGATTCAATAACAGTAGAGTACTTTATAAAATTCTTTACGGTAATGCTGGATAGATTTTTAAATGGAAATAAAATATTATATGTTGAAAATAAGTATGAAGATCTTAAGGGAAGTCTGGCTTATAAATTTGCAAAAGAAACATCACAGGAAGTTTCAAGGGTAATATTAAATGACATACCAGAAGAGGAAGTATTATTTATATCTATTCCGATTATAGGTATGAGAACACCAACTAATGAAAAAGCTATGGAAATACTTGAAATTAAAGATAGTACAAAAGCATTGGTAGATAAAATAAAAGACAAAATAAAAGTTGAAATGAATATAAACATAAATATATCATCAGGATCTTTTATAGATGAGTTTATGCATCATATACAGTTTATGATAAATAGAATGAGATATGGATTTAAAATAAGAGGTATTGATTACGATGATATAAAAAATTCTAATTCGGTAGCTTATAAAGTTTCAGAGTTAGCAGCTGAAGTTATAAAACAGGAAGAAGAAATAAATATTTCAAAAGAAGAAATAGCTCTTATGTCGATTTACTTTGGAATAATAATAGAAAAAAGTAATATAGATGAAAACAGAATGTATAAAATAGCAATAATATGTGGAACTGGAAGAATTTCAGCAAGAGTAATAGAAAGTAATCTTAAAAAGATATTTAAGAGAAAGGCTATTATGGAAATTTATTCTGATAACAATATAAACTCGGAAATTATAAATAATTATGATCTGGCGATATCAACTGTAAAGTTAAATATTGAAACTGAAACAAATATTATTTATATAAACGATATACTGGATAAAGATGAGCTTGAGAGAAAGCTAGAGGCTATAAAATATAGTGAAAAGAGTAATACAACCTTTATAAAAGGAGTTGATTCTATAATGTTAAGCCGGCTTGATGGAAATCGTTTCTTTATTCTTGACAGCGAGTATAGTTATTCTGAAAATGTAAATATGATGATAGATATTCTTAATAATGAAGGACATCTTGATGATAACTTCAAAGAGAGAATAAGAATAAGAGAAGAAAAATCATCTATGATTTTCGAGAAGACAGTAGCATTTCCGCATACTATAAACTATGCGAGTAACAATATAGAATTAGCATTAGGTGTTGTTCCAGAGTCAATGTCTGGAGAAAAAGAAAGGGATATAAAATTAGTATTCCTTTTAGGATTACCAGCGGATGAAAGTGATGATACGGTCTTGGTAAAAATTTACGATGAAATAATAAAAATAGCATCAAATAGAAATAATGTAGAAGAAATATCAAAAGTACAAAATTATAAAGATTTGATGATGTACTTTGTAAGATTAAATGACTTATTTAATTAAAACGAATATAAAGAAAAAATAAAAAAGTAGTTGAGATGGAGGCAGATTATGAACTTTTGGTTTTTACTTATAACTTTGGGGATAGCGTTTGTGTTACAGTTCCTTTTTGCATCAATTCAGATAAAAGATTTTAATAAAAATTACAAGAGATTAAGAAAAATAGGAAGAGTTGCAATAGGAAAGTATAAAGGGGCTGTTATTGCAGGAGCGATAGTTATGTTCGCGATAGATGATGAAGGATATATTACTGACGGTGCTTTTATGTCAGGAGTCAGTATATTAGCAAGATTTAAGAAACTTGATTTATTAAATGGAGAAAATATAGCAGCAATAAACAAGGAAACAAACTTAGCTAATCCGGTTAAAAAAGCGATATTAGATGCTTCTAATAATTACAGACGGACTGTAAACGGAGAAGAAATAGAACCAGAAAAAAGCCCAATAGGGAAAGTTGCCAGCTCTTTAAAATGTATAGCTACTGGAAAATAAATCGAATTTTAGGAGGAATTAATTATGGATTATATAGTTAACTTTGCGGAAGGGTTTATGGGATTATTCAGCGTAGGTGCAGAAACATTTGTATCTTGGGTAACAGGAATAGTTCCTCAGGTTTTACTGCTATTAATAGCAATGAACACATTAATTACATTAATAGGACAGAAAAGAATATACAGCTTTGCTAAAGTTTGTACAAAGCATCCGATATTAAGATATATGATACTTCCTTTTGTATCAGCATTCATGTTAGGTAACCCAATGGCATTATCAATGGGTAAATTCATGCCAGAAAAATTAAAACCAAGTTATTATGCATCAGCATCTTACTTCTGCCATACTTCAAGTGGTATATTCCCACATATAAATCCAGGGGAAGTATTTATATACCTAGGAATAGCTAAAGGTATAGAAACTTTAGGTTTAAGTGCAACACCACTTGCAATACGTTATCTATTAGTTGGTTTAGTTTGTAACTTCATGAGTGGATGGGTAACAGATTTCACTACTAAATACGTTATAAAACAGCAGGGTATAGAATTAAAAGATGAAATAAAAGCGGTAACTGAATAATTAAAATTTATTTAAAGTAAAATTATAATTTTGAATTTTAGATGATGAGACAGATTAGGGGGAGCAAAATATGTCAGAATATAGAGCAATAAAAGTTTCAAAAGGTAGTGGAGGATTCGGTGGTCCTTTAACTGTAAAACCTACAGAAGAAAAAAATGTACTTTTATATATAACTGGTGGTGGAGCAAAACCAGATATAGTAGATAAAATAGTTGAATTAACAGGTTGTACTCCTGTAAACGGATTCAAAACTTCAGTTCCAGAAGAACAGATATTTATGGTAATAATAGACTGTGGAGGAACTTTAAGATGTGGTATATACCCACAGAAAAGAATACCTACGATAAACGTAATGCCTGTTGGTAAATCAGGACCTTTAGCAAAATTCATAACAGAGGATATATACGTATCAGCAGTAGGATTAGATGAAATAGAACCAGCAGATGGTGCTACGGTAGTAACAGAAACTAAAGAAGAAGAAGAGTCAAAAAGAGAATTTAAATACAGTGCGGATAAAAAAGTATCTCAGACAATGGCTGAATCAGATAATAAAAACTTCATAACAAAAGTAGGTATGGGTGCAGGTAAAGTAGTAAATACTTTCTATCAGGCAGCAAGAGATGCTGTTCAGACAGTAATAAATACCATACTTCCATTCATGGGATTCGTTGCACTTTTAATAGGAATAATACAGGGATCAGGTATAGGTGATATATTTGCCAAAATAATGGTTCCACTAGCAGGAAATGGAATAGGATTAGTTATATTAGGTTTCATATGTTCAATACCATTCTTATCAGTTTTATTAGGACCTGGAGCAGTTATAGCTCAGGTTATAGGTACTTTAATAGGTGTTGAAATAGGTAAAGGAAATATAAATCCAAACCTTGCATTACCAGCATTATTTGCAATAAATACTCAGTGTGCATGTGACTTTATACCAGTTGGTTTAGGTCTTGCAGAAGCGGATCCGGAAACAGTTGAAGTTGGTGTTCCTTCAGTATTATACTCTAGATTCCTAACAGGTGTTCCAAGAGTATTAATAGCTTGGGCAGCAAGTATAGGACTTTACAGCTAAGATATGTTAAAATAGATTAAAAAACGGAGAGGAGTTTAAAAGTGAGTTTAATTTATGAAAATAAAATAATAGATGCGGGTGCATTGGTTTCTTCATTCCAGGATGAAAATATGTTTATATTATTTGGAAATAATGCTCCAGATACATTAAAGGATTTCTGTTACATAGTAGATATAAAATCAACAGAAAAAAGTATAGAAGTTGGTCATACCCTTGATATAGACGGAAATAAATTCAAGATAACAGGTATAGGAGATATTGCTGAAAAAAATCTTACTTCATTAGGACATACAACAATAGTATTTGATGGATCAGAAGTAGCATCATTACCAGGAAGCATATATGTTGAAAAATCAAATATGCCAGAAATAAAAGTAGGAACAATTTTAAAAATAGAAGACTAATTAATTATGCTATCTAAAGAAATTGTAGTTAAAACAATTGGTGGTATTCATGTCAGAGTAGCTGTTGAAATTAAAAAGTTTATAAAAGATGTAGATGATCGAATTTTTATAAAATATAAGGGCGATATTGTAAACTGCAATAATGTATTGAAAACAGTTGCTCTGCATGTTATACAGGGTGATGAAATTACGATTGTTGTTGATGGTATAAATGAAAAGAAAATATTATCAGATATAGAAAGGTTACTATGCTATTAATTTGTTGTATATTTGATATTATTAATACAATGGTATAATATTAACAAACTATATAAATATAAACCAAATCAATGGAGGTATCAACATGGAAATATTAGTGTGCAAAAACTATGATGAAATGAGTGAAATAGCTGCAAGAATATTCGCCTCTCAGATTGTACTAAAGAAAGATGCAGTTTTAGGACTTGCAACTGGAAGTACTCCAGAGGGGATGTACGCATCACTTGTTAAAAAATATAACGAAGGGATAATAGATTTCTCTGAAGTTACAAGCTTTAACCTTGATGAGTATTATAATCTTCCAAAAGAAAATGATCAGAGTTACGATTATTTTATGAAAAAACATCTTTTCAGTCATGTAAACATAGAAAACTATAATCTTCCAGACGGAATGGTAGAAGATGTTGAAAAAGAATGTACTGATTATGAAAGAAGAATAGATGAAGCTGGTGGAATAGATATACAGGTTCTTGGAATAGGTAAGAACGGACATATAGGATTTAACGAACCAGGTTCAGTATTTATAAAAGACACTCACCTTGTTGAACTTACTCAGTCTACAATAGATGCAAACTCAAGATTCTTCGCATCAGCAGATGAAGTGCCTAAAAAAGCATTAAGTATGGGTATAGGAACTATATTAAAATCTAAAAAAATAGTTCTTTTAGCTTCAGGAGAAGGAAAAGCAGATGCTATATATAAAACTGTATATGGTGATGTAGATCCAATGGTTCCAGCATCAGCATTACAGCTTCATAAAGATACAATAGTAATACTTGATGAGGCAGCTGCATCAAAATTAGACCCAAAAGATTATAAATCTTTATAATAAAATAATTTGTATTAATTTAATCAATAAAAAAACTGTTAGATTTTATTCAATCTAACAGTTTTTTATTTATTTAAAAATTTGTTTTTATTATGCTATTTTAAAAGCTTCAGATATTTCGTTGTTTCTTTCTTTTATTGAAGCTGAACCTTCTTTTCTCATTGTTAGAGAATAACGTTTTCCGTCGATGAAGAAAACAACGATTTTTTCATTTCCGAAATTAAATTCTCTGTATCTATCGAATTTAGTATTTCCAAGTTCTAAAAGTTCACTTGAACTTATACTGTTGTAATCAAGTTTGTAGCTCTTATCAGCTTTAAATATTAGACCTAGTGGAGTAGTAGCTTCACCTTCTTCAAATATTTCCTGTCTTTCATCAACCATTTTAAGCTGATCTTCATTTAAAGATACAGGTAGGAAATTACCTTCTGAGTCTTTTAAAAGAGAACCATAAGTATCCTGTTTATATACGCTAGTTACATCTGATGCTGGAACTTCTACTATTTTGTCGAAATGTACATACTGCCCGTCGTTTTCTATAAATCCTTCATTTCTTATTTCAAGGAATCCATCTATTTTACCTAAGCAGAAAGAAGCTATAGAATCTTTAGTAAATTTATTATTAAAAGGAAGTAAAGTAAGCATTCCTTCTTTTTCATCGATAACTACTGCATAAGATAAATCGTGTAATTCTTTATTTTCCATTCTTAAAAAATTGTACTGAACAACATTCCCCTTCAAAACAATCATCTCCTTGTCGATATTTTTTATCTGTATTTAATTTAATAACTTTGATGTCTTAATAATATCACATAAATAATAAATATGCTACAATAATTACTCAAAAAATAAATTAATATGTCATATATATATTTATAAAAGTAAAAATAGGTAATATATAGAATATAAATAATATATTTTTACTAATTTATGTTGGATATATCGCAAATATAAGTATTTTATGATAATATATAAGACAATTATCCTATACTAATAGACGGAATAATCTGTAAATATAAAATAGTGGCAAATTTTATATTATGATGAGGAGAAAAAGTATGATAGGACTAAAAGAGGGGAATAGTTATTCGGGTATAGATAAAATTATAGTTAGAAATGATAAAAATGAAAAAATTATTATAGAGTGTAACACAATAGGGTATATTGAAGCGGCTAACAGGGGGGTAGTTATATATACGGATGATGATAAAATATATAAACTATCCAGAAAAATATCAGAGCTTGACAAATATGCAATTGATAGCTGTAATTTTGTCAGAACACACAGAAGCTACATTATAAATATGGATAAAATAGAGAAATATGGTAGCACATATGTAGTTATAAATAAAAAACTTCTGCCACTTAGTAGAAACGGATATAAAAATCTTGAAAATAGGATAACCTCTATCGCATACATACTATAAATATTGAATTCACTTATTTGAAATGATATAATAAAAGGTATGTTAATTATAAGATAATAAAAAAATATTTATATAAGATGGAGGGAAAATATGAAAATTGTACATAAATATTCTATGAATGGATATAACATAGTTCTTGACGTAAATAGTGGTTCTGTTCACGTTGTAGATGATATAACATATAGAGTACTTGATTTTTATGAAGAAAACACATTAGAACAGACACAGGAAGCTTTAAAGGATGAATATAAAGCTGACGAAGTAGCAGAATCTTGGGAAGAAATAAAGGAACTTGAAAAAGAAGGACTTCTTTATACAGAAGATACTTATCAGTTCCACCCAGCATTCGTAAACAGAGAACCAGTTGTAAAGGCGCTATGTCTAAATGTTGCACATGACTGCAACCTTAAATGTAAATATTGTTTTGCAAAACAGGGTAATTTCGGTGGTAAACCAGAACTTATGAGTTTCGAAGTAGGAAAAAGAGCTTTAGATTTCCTTGTTGCTCATTCAGGAAACAGAAGAAATCTTGATATAGACTTCTTCGGTGGAGAACCACTTATGAACTTCAAAGTTGTAAAACAGCTTGTTGAATACGGTAGAAAAATAGAAAAAGAACATAATAAGAACATGAGATTTACTATAACTACAAATGGTATGCTTTTAAATGACGAAATAATAGATTACGTAAATGAAAACATGCACAACGTCGTACTAAGTCTTGACGGTAGAAAAAAAGTAAATGACAACATGAGAATGACTATAAACGATAAAGGAAGTTACGATATAATAGTTCCTAAAATGCAGAAGTTAGTACAGCAGAGACCAAAAGATAAATACTACTATGTAAGAGGAACATTCACAAGAGAAAACCTTGATTTCTCAAAAGATATACTTCACTTCAGAGATCTTGGATTCGAACTTACATCAGTAGAACCAGTTGTTGATGATGAGTCAAATCCATTCGCACTTAGAGAAGAAGATATGCCTAAGATATTCGATGAATACGAAAAATTCGCGGAAGTTTTAGCTGACAGACAGTTAGAAGGAGATAAATTCAAATTCTTCCACTTCATGATAGACCTTAATCAGGGACCATGTATAATAAAAAGAATAACAGGATGTGGAGCGGGTAATGAATACATATCAATAACTCCAAATGGAGATATATACCCATGTCATCAGTTCGTTGGACAGGAAGAATACATAATGGGTAATATAATGGATGATGATGTAGAATTCCCTAAAGAACTTCAGGATATGTTCAGAAATGCTCACGTATACAATAAAGAAGAATGTAAAACTTGCTGGAATAAATTCTATTGTTCAGGTGGATGTCATGCAAATGCATTAAACTTCAACAAGGATATAAATAAACCATATCATCTTGGATGTGAAATGCAGAGAAAACGTACAGAATGTGCGATAATGATACAGGCTAAGCTTATGATGGAAGGCGGAAAGAAAAATGATTAAATCATTTAAAGGTGTCTGTCCGGAAATAGACTCATCAGTATATGTTTCAGAATCAGCGGATATAATAGGAAAAGTTAAAATAGGTGCTGACTCAAGCGTATGGTACTCAGCTGTAATAAGAGGAGACGATGAGGAAATAATAATCGGAAAAGGTACCAATGTGCAGGACGGTGTAGTTATACACGGTGAAAAGAAAACTGTTATAGGTGATAATGTAACTATAGGACACAAGGCCATAGTACACGGAGCAACTATTCATGATGGCTCATTAATAGGAATGGGTGCAATAGTTCTTGACGGTGCTGAAATAGGCGAAGGATGTCTTGTAGGGGCTGGTGCACTTGTAACATCAGGTAAAAAATTTCCAAAAGGAAGTCTTATACTTGGAAGTCCTGCAAAAGTCGTAAGAGAATTAAGCGAGGAAGAAATAAAAAATCTATATAATAGTTCTGAACTTTATATAGAAGTTGCAAAAGAACATAACGACTCAAAATAATTATTTTAAAGTAATTTTAAATGGCGTAGCATATGTTACGCCATTTTTTTATATTTGTGTTATTAAAGGATAATTTGTAAATTCAATATATGTAAATACATAATATGTTATGAAAATAAAAATAATAGGGTTGGATTTTATTTCCGGAGTCTAGTATAAAATAAAAAAACAGCTGTATAAAAAACAGCTGTTTTTTATGGTATTGGTGATTATACACTTATACCGTAAATTTATTATTTATAAATATAATCTGTTTTCTTTTCTGTCAGAACATGTCTTTTTCATTTTTGTTGATGCTACAAATGTAAGAAGTTTACTTGTTTTTATTGCATCAACTGGACAGACAGACATACAGTGCATACATGAAATACATAGATTTTTATCAACAACCTTAGGATTTTCCTTTGAAATTGCATTTACAGGACACTCAGTTACACATAGACCACAGTTTGTACATTTATTTGTTGTAATTGGTTTTATAGGAACACCGTTGTAGTCTCTGTAATCATGACTTCCAGGAATCTCAGGACTATCTGAAAGTTTGTTGTTTTCCATGGCTTCTTTTATTCTTAATACAAATCCCTTTAAATTATTTTCGTCATTTGAATCAGGTCTTCCAGCACCGAAACTGTGAAGTAATGAGTGTTCAGCAACAGCTTCTATACCTGCTATACATGAGAAATTACATTCTGTTAAAGTATCAGAAAGCTCCATAAGAGTATCGTCTATATGACGGTTTCCGTAAACAGCAACTAAAACTGCCTTCGCGTTATTTGCTTTTATATTTTTTAAATTATCTAAGGCAACTCCTGGAACTCTTCCGCCATAAGAAGGAACAGCTACTATACATATATCATCTGAACAGAGATTCAGCTCTGTTATCTTTCTGGGATTTTTTATAAGGTCTACTGTTGTAAAATCAGATGACCATGAATTTGCCAATATATCGGCAACTTTTTTAGTTCCACCAGTAGGACTAAAGTAAATTTCATATAAACTCATTTTTTATTCTCCTTTTACCATTGTTGTTTTTTATTAAATTAAAATGTTATTGTTCAATAAAACAGTATTAATTTATATAATATATTGTACTTAAAATAAAGCAAAAAGTCTATTATACACAATTAAACTAAATAAAACAGTTTTCAATGTGGCAAAATGATAAATATTATCATATAAAACATTAAAAAAGAAAGCGTTTAATTTATTGATTAAATATTAAAAGCAACTTATAAATAAATTGTTAATTTATGGGTATCTATATTTAAATAATAAACTGTTTTAAATATAGATAAAGTATTATAATTATAGATATACATTAACTTTAAGATTTATTAAATTAGAGACGGTGATATTATGAAAATAAGTTATAGATATATGAAGAGATACAGAGAGATTGCCCACGTAATGATAAAATACGGGTTTAGTTTTATAATAGAAAGAATTAATAAAGAGGGTCCGAGTAATAAAGTTGAAATAGGCGAAGATGAACAGATAGCAAATATAAGAAATATGCCATCTGGAATGAGATTAAGAATGGCCCTTCAGGAACTTGGACCTACATACATAAAAATGGGTCAGATTATGAGTACCAGACGGGACCTTTTTGATGAGGATACACTAAGGGAATTAAAAAAACTTACAGATGATGTAGAGCAGTTTGAAACAGAAAAAGCAATTTTAATAATAGAAGAAGAAACTGGAAAAACAATAAATGAACTTTTCAGCTTTTTTAATAAGGAGCCAATAGCAGCAGCATCAATAGGACAGGTATACGAGGCTATATTAAAAAGCGGTGAAAATGTAATTGTAAAAGTTCAGAGGCCGGGAATAGAAGAAATTATAAAGGCTGATATAGATATACTTAAAAATATAGCAGGGCCTGTTCAGGATGTTGTGCGGGAATACAACATAGATTTACTTGGTGTAATTGATGAATTATCAACACAGCTTTTAAGAGAACTGGACTATAATTTTGAAGCCGTAAATACCATAAAAATGAAGCATATGTTCAAGGATAGCGACGAGGTTTATATTCCGGATATATACTTTGAATATACTACAAAGAGAGTTCTTGTAATGGAAAAAATAAATGGTGTAAAACTCAGCGATATAGATGAAATAAAACGTAATAACTGGGATACGGTTAAAATCGCGGATATTGGAGTAAGATCATTTATAAAACAGGTGCTTTCATATGGATTCTTCCATGCGGATCCACATCCTGGAAATATATTTGTAATAAATGAAAATAAAATAGCATATATAGATTTTGGAATGACAGGAATAATAGACAGAAAGACTCTGGATTTTCTTAATAAATTTATACTTGCCTGTGTAGATAAGAATGTAGAGCATATAGTCAGATTATTAATTGAAATAGATGCAATAGATACAAATGCAGATATACTTGGATTTAAGCAGGAAATGATGTACATGCTCCACTATTATTACGATGTTCCTATAGAAAAAATGAGTATAGGGAATATGATAACAGAGATATTCTCATTCTTCAGAAAGTATGGAATAAAAGTTCCTCCACAGCTTGTAACACTTGCAAAAACAGCCATAACACTTGAAGGAACAGGAAGAATGCTGAATCCAAACTTTTCTGCAAAGGGAATAGGTAAAGAGTTTTTAATGTACTATTATAAAAACAGATTAAACCCTAAGAATATAATAAGCGATACCAAGATGGAAGTAGACGATATGGTATTCGATATGAAACATATTCCAAAGCATATAAGAAGAGTTTTAAAGAAGATTGAAAAAGAAGATATAAAAATAAGTGTGGAAAATATAAAAATAGGAAGAATAGAGAGTCTGTTAAATGAAATAACAACACAGCTGACAATGGCGCTTGTTCTTGCAGCTATAATAGTAGGTTCATCTCTTATAATATCTTCTCCGAATATAGAAAAAATAGCGGCAATAAGATATATGGCCATGGCCGGATTTTTCATGTCGTTTATAATAGGATTTATACTTATAGTTGAGATAATAAGAAGAAAATTTAAAAATAAATAAATTGCGAAAGGGGGAGGTAAGGGCTTGAAAAAATGGACACTTGTACATAAAGGAAAAGTTGAAAAAAAAGACCAAGGTTCGGATATAATGCCTGAGGTATCCCAGATATTGAGAAACAGGGGAATAGATACAGATGAAAAAATAAATATGTTTATGAATCCCTCTCTCGATTATCTGAGAGATCCGTATCTTTTAAAGGATATGGATAAAACAGTTGAAAGAATAAAGGAAGCGGTTGTAAATAAAGAAAGAGTATGGATATATGGAGATTACGATGTGGATGGAGTATCATCTACATCTGTATTTATTCTGTACTTTAAATCAATAGGATTTGATGTAAGATACTACATTCCAAACAGATTAAAAGAAGGTTATGGAATAAATAAAGATGCAATAGATTATATAGAGTCAGAGGGATGCGACCTTATAATAAGTGTCGACTGTGGAATAACCTCTGTTGAAGAGGCGACATATGCAAAGGAAAAGGGAATTGATATGATAATAACCGATCATCATGAGTGTCAGGATGAAATTCCAGATGCCTATGCCGTTGTAAATCCAAAGCAGAGCGACTGTAATTATCCTTTTGATATGCTGTGTGGATGCGGAGTGGCCTTTAAAATAATACAGGCACTTACTCCAGACGATATATTTAAAAAGACGATATATGATTATATAGAAATAGTAACTCTTGCTACAATATGTGATGTTGTTCCACTTGTGGATGAGAACAGAATAATAGTAAAAAATGGTCTTGAACTTATGAAAAACGGACGAAATACAGGGCTGAAAGCACTGATAGGGGTATGTGGAGTTGATACAGAAAGAATAGGGTCATCTCATATAGGATTTACAATAGGTCCAAGAATAAATGCATCTGGAAGACTTGGTTTTTCAGATTTAGGAGTTTCACTATTTACTGAAACAGATCCTGAAAAGGCTGTTGAGATAGCTCATAAGCTTGACGAGAAGAATGAAGAGAGACAGATGATAGAGCTTAAAATACATCATGAAGCTGAAATGCTTATAAAAAACGATCCTTCATACAATGATGATAAGGTTCTTGTTATGGCTCATGATGGATGGCAGCATGGTGTAATAGGAATAGTAGCCTCAAAGCTTACAGAAAAATACTATAAACCGACAGTGCTTATGTGTATAGATGATGGAAAGGCAACTGGTTCAGCCCGTTCAATAAAGGGATTTAGCATATTTGATGCACTGTGTGATTCATCAGAATTACTTGATAAATTTGGAGGACACGAGCAGGCAGCAGGGCTTAGTATAGATGTTGAAAATCTTGATGAATTTAGAAAAAGAATAAATGCCTATGCTGATGAACATCTGACAGACATAGATATGGTAGAGGAGATAAATGCTGAATTTGAACTTAGTGAAGAGTCTGCTGATTTTAAATTAATAGAAGAACTTCACAGACTTGAGCCATTTGGAGTAAGTAACCCTACACCAAGATTTATAATGAGAAACTGTCTTTTAAATGATATAAGAATAATAGGAAAAAACAGACAGCATCTGAAACTTGAAATAGAAAAAAATGAAGTGTTTGAATGTATAGGATTTAATATGGCACATCTTGCTGAAGGATTCAGAACAGGAGATAAAATAGACATATTATTCCAGTTAGATGAAAATACATTTATGGGAAACAGAAGAATACAGATGCTTATAAAAGACATAAGAATGGCATATCCAAAAGCGGTATCATTTGATGAAACTTCTGTATCACTAATGGAAGCGATGATACCTAAAAATAAGGACAGCCTTTATCATATAAATGATTTAAAGTTTGATAAAAATATTGATATAAATGGAAATAAAATAGAAAATATAGCGGAATTTATAAAGCCAGGGACACTTGTAATAACAAATACAATAAAGGGATATTTTAGGGCGGTATCAGATATATCTCTTGTTGATTATGACTATTCTATTTATATTAACGAAATAGATGATAGTACAGGAAATGAAGAAGAAGTAAAGCTTATATTTACTCCGAATATTGATAAAATCGACTTAAAAAGATATAATAATATTATTCTTTATGATTATCTTTATAATGAGGGGAGTTATGCCGATTTATATTCTAAAAAATCAGAAAATAATAATATAATTCTGAATTATAGCGATATAGATCAGGTTTACCTTAAAAATATAATAGATAATATGGTACCTGAGAGAAAGGATTTTGTAGATATATACAGATATATTCTCAAGGTAGGAAGTATAAATATAAAAATTAATGATATAAAATCAGTTTTCAGAATTACTCCTATAAAAGCCTTTGCTGTATTAAGAGTATTTGAAGAACTGGAACTAGTAAGTATAGAAAGAAGAACAGAAGGAAACTTTATAAGTATAAAAGCCATGCCTAAACCAGATGTAAAACTGGATTTGGACAAGAGTGAAATACTTACAAATCTGAAAAAACTTAAATTGGAATCATACAGTTTTTATAAATTCTAGATAGAGGGGGTAGGAAAATGGATTTAAAAGAGAAAATAAGAAATATACAGGATTTCCCAAAACCTGGAATAGGGTTTAAGGATATAACAACACTTCTTCAGGACGGAGCAGCTTTCAGAGCAGCAATAGATACTATAGCTGAAAATCTTAAAGATAAAAAAGTAGATGTTATAGTAGGACCTGAAGCGAGAGGATTTATAATGGGGGCACCTTTAGCTTATGCTATGGGAGCAGGATTTGTTCCAATAAGAAAACCAGGAAAGCTTCCAGGGGAAACTGTAAGCTATGAATATGATCTTGAATACGGAACTGACAAAATAGAAATGCACAAGGACGGTATAAAAAAAGGTCAGAGAGTCGCAATAGTTGATGATTTACTTGCAACTGGTGGTACTGCTGAAGCAGCTGTAAAACTTATAGAAAGTTTAGGAGGAGAAGTTGTTTCAATACAGTTCCTTATAGAACTTGAATTCCTTAACGGAAGAGAAAAATTTGAAGGATATAATGTAGATTCAATAATAACATATTAATTATTTATCTACGGGGAAATTAATAGGGAAAGTTTGGTTTATAAATACAGATATTAGTATAGAATAAGGTGGTTTTATGCACGAAAAAGGGTTAAACGAAAATGAAAAATTAAAAGAAATAGAAAGAAGAGAAATCGTTGAAGAAGTTTTTGCAGATAAGAGCACAGAGTCAGATGAGGAATTAGTTGAAATTCTTGAAAAGATAAAATCATATGCTCCGAACAGCGACACTGAATTTGTCGTTAAAGCTTATAAACTTGCAAAATATGCACATAGAAATCAGCTTAGAAAATCGGGAGAACCTTATTTCATACATCCAATAGCGGTTGCTAATATATTATGTGATATGCAGCTAGATATGGAAACAATATCAGGAGGACTTCTTCATGATGTTGTGGAAGATACTGAGTTTACATATAGTGATATAGAAACTATATTTAATAAGGAAATCGCCGATCTTGTTGATGGAGTTACAAAACTGGGTAAAATAAAATATCGCTCAAAAGAAGAAACGCAGTCTGAAAACCTCAGAAAGATGTTTCTTGCAATGGCAAAGGATATAAGAGTAATACTTATAAAACTTGCGGACAGACTTCATAATATGAGAACACTTAACTACATGGATCCTGAAAAAGCCAAGTATAAAGCTACAGAAACACTTGAAATCTATGGAGGAATAGCTCACAGACTTGGTATATCTAAGATAAAATGGGAACTTGAGGATTTAGCCCTTAGATATATAGATCATGATGGATATTATGAACTTGTTGAAAAAGTTTCAATGAAGAGAAGTCAGAGAGAAGAATATATAGAAAGAATAGTTAAATGTCTTACAGATAAATTTGATGAAATGTCTATTCCATGTGATGTTTATGGAAGACCAAAACATTTCTACAGTATATACAGAAAAATGCACAAGAAACATAAATCATTTGAAGAAATATTTGACCTTACAGCGGTAAGGGTTCTTGTTGATACTGTAAAGGACTGTTATGCTGTTTTAGGTGTTGTGCATACACTTTGGAAACCAATTCCGGGAAGATTCAAAGACTATATAGCAATGCCTAAACCTAATATGTATCAGTCACTTCATACTACTGTTGTAGGTCCAGATGGAGAGGCTGTGGAAATACAGATAAGAACTCATGAAATGCATAATATAGCTGAGTATGGTATAGCAGCACACTGGAAATACAAAGAAGGTATATCAAATTCAAAAGAAGATAAAATAGAAGAAAAATTACAGTGGCTTAGACAGATGATGGAATGGGAACAGGATCTTAAAGACCCTCATGAATTCATGGATGCACTTAAAGAAGATGTATTCTCAAGCCAGGTTTATGTATTTACTCCACAGGGAGACGTAATAGAGCTTCCAGCGGGATCTTGTCCAATAGATTTTGCGTACAGAGTACATACAAAGATAGGGAATAAATGTGTAGGGGCAAAGGTAGACGGAAAGATGGTACCGCTTTACTATAAATTACAGAACGGAAATATAGTAGAGGTTCTTACATCTTCAAATTCACCAGGACCAAGCAGGGACTGGCTGAATATTGTTAAAACTCCTAATGCAAAGAGTAGAATAAGACAGTTCTTTAAAAAAGAAAGAAGAGAAGAAAATGTCGAAAGAGGTAATTCTATACTTGAAAAAGAATTCAAGAAACATGGAATACCTACTACAAAAGATGCAATAGTAGATAAAAATATGGCCATAATAGCTAAAAAATTCAATCAGCCTAGTATTGAAGACCTTGTGGCCACTGTCGGATACGGTGGTATAATGGCATCTCAGGTTGTTACAAGATTAAAAGATCTTTATACAAGAGAAATAAAACAGGCTATGAAGGAAAAGAAAGCCAGCTTACCAGAAGATTTAGGAAAACATGGTATAGGTGATGAAGAATACAGCAAGAAGAGAAGAAAAGCTCCTACTCAGGGTATAGTTGTCGAAGGACTTGATAATATACTTGTAAGACTTGCTAAATGCTGTAATCCACTTCCAGGAGACGATATAGTAGGATATATCACAAAGGGAAGAGGAGTTGCTGTACACAGATCTGACTGTGTAAATGTAAATCCGGATGATGAGTTCTTCAAGAAGAGAATGATAAAAGTATCATGGGCTCAGGCTGAGGAAACAAGTGGAACATTCGAGGCTGAAGTACAGATAAAAGTTATAGACAGAAGAGGAATTTTAAATGAAATTACTCATATAGTTGCAAATGAAAAACTTAGTCTAAACGGAATAAACGCCAGAAAAGGAAAAGATGGCGGAGTTACAATGAATATGCTTATAGAAGTTGATGGAACAGATCAGCTTGATACTATAATGAAAAAGATAAAAAATATTCCGGGAGTTGAAAAAATCTACAGAATGACAAACTAAGGAGAAATTTTATGAGAGCAGTTGTTCAGAGAGTATCATATTCTAATGTTAAGGTAGATGGTGATGTAATAGGAGAAATCAAAAATGGTCTTATGGTTCTTATAGGTGTAACACATGGGGACACATCAAAAGACGTTGATTATCTTGTAGACAAAACAGTTAACCTTAGAATATTTGAAGATGAAAATGATAAAATGAATCTTTCTCTTAAAGATGTAGGTGGGGAAATGCTTGCCGTTTCTCAGTTTACACTTTATGGAGATTGCAGAAAAGGCAGAAGACCAAGTTTTACAAATGCGGCAAAACCAGATTATGCTGATGAGCTTTATATGGAATTTGTAGAAAAGGTAAGAGCTCAGGGAATAAAGGTTGATACAGGAAAATTCGGAGCACATATGAAGGTAGAGCTTTTAAATGACGGACCTGTAACAATGCTTTTAGAATCAGATAAATCTTTTTAGGAGGAACAAAGGTGGAAATCAAAAGAATCAGTGATTTTTATACTTCGACAAATATATATATTATATATGACGAAAAAACCAAAGAAGCGGCGGTTGTAGATCCAGGAGGAAGTCCTGAAGAGGTTATAGATTTCTTAAAAGATGAAGAACTTGACCTTAAATATATACTGCTTACTCATGGTCATGCAGATCATATAGGATATGTAAAAAATATAAAAGAATATAAAGACGTACCAGTAGTTGCACATAAAGACGAGAAGGATATGCTTAATTCAGCATCAAAGAATTTAAGCGACAGAATGAGATGTGGAAAAACTGAGTTCGATGCAGATATATATGTAGAGGATAAGGACAAGCTTAAACTTGGAGATACAGTTATTTCATTTATACATACACCAGGACATACTGAAGGTGGAATGTGTATAAGATTTGATAATAAACTTCTAAGCGGAGATACTCTTTTCAGAGGAAGTATGGGAAGATGTGATCTTTACGGTGGAGACGAAAGAAAAATGAAAAAATCTTTAAAAAAAATAAAGAAATTTGAAAATGAGCTTGCTGTATATCCAGGACATGGAGAAGCAACAGTTCTTGGTACAGAAAAGGAAACAAATCCTTATCTTTCTTCAAACTATATAGGAAAATAAATAATACACTATAGGGATTAATTTCCCTATAGTGAATTATTGTGTAAGGAGAAAAGAATGCTTAATATTGTTTTAAGAGGACACGATTATGAATATGAAGTATCTGAGCTTATAAAATTATTCACGTCTGATTTTGAATATACAGATAATGAAAAATGCGAAGGAACTACGATACTTAACAGAGTGTCTTTGGAAGGAAAAAAAGTAATATCAGAGTCTGATATTATAGAATGCGGTAAAATAAAAAATACATATACAGAGGAAAAAGTAATAGATACAGTTGAAAATCCTGAAGACTCAGAAAATTATATGGAATTTGTGGAAAGACTTGAAAGACAGGACTCATTAGTTACTAAAAAGGCTGCAAAATGGGCTGTTAAAAAGACAATGTTCAAGGCTTTAAAAGAGGTAATGCCTGAGAGTTATGTTCCATGGGGAGATCTTACAGGTATAAAACCAGTCAAAATAGTACACAATCTTATGAGTGACGGGCTTAACAACGAGGAAATTATAGAATACCTTAAAAATGAACATTTTATAAATGACGAAAAATCACATCTTGCACTTGATATAGCAAACAGGGAAAGAAACTTTATATATCCACTGGATAGTGGTAAAATATCTTTATACGTAAGTATACCGTTCTGTCCAACCAGATGTTATTACTGCTCATTCCCATCAAATTCAATTGAGAAGTATGGAAAGCTAAGAAGAAAGTATGTTGAAAGACTTCTTGATGAAGCAAGGGGAACGGCTGAAATAATAAAAAACAGGGGCTGGGAAATAGAAACATTCTATATAGGAGGAGGAACTCCTACGGCGCTTGAAGCTGAAGATATGGACTATATGATAGAAAATCTATTCAAAATATTTGACCTTAGTAAAATAAAAGAATTCACAGTCGAAGCAGGAAGACCAGATACAATAACTGAAGCAAAACTTAAAGTTATGAAAAAGTACGGTGTTGGAAGAATCAGTATAAATCCTCAGACTATGAACGATGAAACACTGGAAAAAATAGGAAGAAGACACAGCGTTGAAGATATAAAAGAATGTTTCAACATGGCTAGAAGACTAGGTTTCGATAATATAAATATGGATATAATACTTGGTCTTGTAGATGAAGATGTTGAAATGGTGAGAAAAACTCTTGAGGAAATAAAAGAGCTTTCACCAGAAAGTTTAACAGTTCATACTCTTGCAATAAAGAGATCTTCAAGACTTAATATGAACATGGATTCTTACAAGGAAAGTCTTACTCAGTATCAGGAAATGATAAAGATGATAGATGTTTCAAAAGAGTATGCAGAAGAAATGGGAATGAACCCGTACTATATGTACAGACAGAAAATGATGCTTGGAAATCTTGAAAATGTAGGATATGCCAAGGAAGGTTATGAATGTATATATAACATGCAGATGATGGAAGAAAGACAGACTAATATAGCCATCGGAGCAGGTGCAATATCTAAATTTGTATACCTTGATGAAAACAGAATTGAAAGAGTTGACGACGTTAAAAACCTCGAAATATACCTTGAAAGGGTAGAGGATATGATAGAAAAGAAAAAAAGGGAGGTAGAAAAGAATGCTTACTAAAGCACCAAGAGGAACAAAAGACATAACTCCTAAAGATTCATATAAATGGAATTACCTTGAAAATAAATTCAGAGAAATATGTGCTCTTTACGGATATAATGAAATGAGAACTCCAATATTTGAACACACTGAACTTTTCCAAAGAGGTGTTGGAGATACTACTGATATAGTACAGAAAGAAATGTACTCTTTCAAAGATAAAGGAGACAGGGAAATAACTCTTAAACCAGAGGGAACAGCAGGGGCAGTAAGAGCGTTTATAGAAAATAAACTTTATGCTGATACACAGCCTACAAAATTATTCTATATAACTCCTTGCTTCAGATATGAAAGACCACAGGCTGGTAGACAGAGACAGTTCCATCAGTTTGGTATAGAAGCTTTAGGAAGTGACAGTCCTTCTATGGATGCTGAAGCAATATCTCTTGCAATGCAGTTCTTCAGAGAACTTGGACTTACAGATCTTGAAGTAAGTATAAACTCTGTTGGATGCCCTACTTGCAGAAAAGAATACGATAAAATACTTAGAGCATATCTGAATGAAAGATCAGAATCTCTTTGTGATATGTGTAATGAAAGAAAAGAAAAAAACCCTATGAGAGTTATAGACTGTAAAAATCCTTCTTGTAAGGAAGCTATACACGATATACCTTATATGATAGATAATCTTTGTGATGACTGTAAGGCTCATTTCGCAGAATTAAAGGGATACCTTGATGAAATGAAAATACCTTATGTTGTTGATAAGACAATAGTAAGAGGACTTGACTACTACAAGAAAACTGCATTTGAAATAATAGCCAAAAACATAGGTGCTCAGAGCACAGTATGTGGTGGAGGAAGATATGATGGTCTTGTTCAGGATTTAGGAGGACCAAAAGGAACAAGTGGAATAGGATTTGCACTTGGCGTTGAAAGACTTCTTCTTACTCTTGAAGATGCAGGAATAGAAATAGAAAATCCAAAATCAACTGATATATTCATAGTTACAATTGGAGATAATGCAAAGAAAAAGAGCTTTGGACTATTAAAAGAGCTTAGAGATGAGCATATAAGTGCTGATAAAGACCATCTTGATAGAAGTGTTAAGGCTCAGTTTAAATACTCTGACAAAATAAACGCTAAATTTACAATAGTAATAGGTGATGACGAAATAGCTAATAACGAAGCAACTCTAAAAGACATGAGAACTTCAGAACAGCATACAGTTAAACTTGATGAACTTGTAAAAGAAATAAAAGAAAAACTTTAATAGAAAAATATATGCCCGGCCTGATTTAATTCAGTCCGGGCCTTTTGTATTTTATTAAATTATTCGCTATCGGGATTGTTATTTTATAATACCGACAGTTTTTTATTATAAATTTTATTATTAGATTATAAATATATGTATAACTAATAATAAATAATATAATATTAATTTATATAAAAATATATGCGAAATTGTAAAAAATCGTGATATAATTATATTAATAAAAAAATATATATAAATTATTTTAAGGTAGGTGAGTAAGATGATGAAAAAAATATTTTCTATTTTAACGGCATTATCTATTAGTATGATATGCCTTGTAGGATGTGGTGAAAGAGGCTCAGATGTGTATGATGCCTATACAAGTATTGATTTAAAAACGAGTGAATTAATTGAACTTGGAAAAGGAGTAGCTGATAAAACAGGAGAGACAGTAAGCTTTATTGCATGTATTGAAGAGATAGATGAAAATGGAGTGCTTAAAAAAGTATCAGCCTCAACTTATGCATTTGACCCTAAAGATACATTATTTGTAGGCAGGGGAAGTGAAGCCTTGTTCGATGTGTATTATGATAAAGAGGTATTTTCTGATATAGATTTTAAGTCTTTAAAGGACGATGATTTAATAAATAATGCTCATTCAGTAGGTATAGTAGGAGAAATAACAGACGCGGATGAGAGTGAAGTTCCGGTAATTGAGGTACAGAGATTTTATCCATGTAAAGAATATAAGGATATGGCTGCAATAAATAAAGTATTTGAGAATGACCCATCAGAACTTGACAAGTTGGATATAAATGCTGTCAATCCTTTTGATAAAGCTACAATGGAAAATGCAGACCAGAAAAAAGTTAATCTTATTATGGAAAGTATAAAGAAAAGACAGGGCAAAATTTCAGATATAATTCATTCAGTATTTGTTGATAAAAATGGAGATTACTGGCTTGTTGTAAAAACAGATACAGGTCTTGGTAATGGAGTATCTGTGTTCTTTATACCATCTGGTGACGGAGATATAGAAGTAAAAGCTGAAGATATAAATCCATATGAATCTATTTATAAATAAAAATATATAAATGTTAATAAAATCTTTTGAATTAAAAAATACCCTCTGTATCAAGGATTTATACAGAGGGTATTTTTATTGACGTATTTTTTAGATAAATTGATAACATGTTACTGAATAATTCACTTATGTTTTTTAATATAACTGAAGCTGCATAAATATTTCATCGTCAAATTTACCATCTACGCAGAAATAATTTTTTCTTATACCTGTTTTTTCAAATCCGTATTTTTCATATATTCCAATGGCTGCACAGTTTTCAGATCTTACAGACAGAGTAATATTTTTTACGTTTACAGACTCTGCATATTTTATCGCTTCTTTGGTTACAATGCTTCCGATACCCATATTCCAAAATTTCTTTTTAACTGTAATAGAATACTCGACATTGTGTGAAAATCTTATTTCAACAGGTGTAATTAATTCGGCAACACAGCACAGCTCCTCATCTATAAATCCAAGCATCATAATAGACTGATAATCCTGATTTATGGTTGAAATAGCTATTTTTTCCTGATAGTCAGTTACATGATATTCACTTGAGGAAAATGAAAGATTTTCGCTTTCATCAGATGCAGCCTTAAAGAAGTTTATTATATCTGATGCATCCTTTGTTATTGCATTTCTTATATATAATTTTTTATCAGAAGACAGATTAAATTCCTTTGAATAATAGAAAGGACTTTCTGCTGAAATTTTATTGTCCATAGTAAATTCTCCTTAAAAATAATATGTTTTAAAATTTAAATACCTTAAAAAAAGCATTTTACCACAAAAATTATATAACGTTTGATTGTTATATGTCCAGTCAGTTATAAAAATAGATGGAATTTAATATTTAAAAGAAACCACTGATACGTTATAATAGTACTATATGGAATTTTCCATAAATGGAAATTTACAATCAGTATTTGTATTTATAGTGCAATAATAACAGTTTTACTGACAGTATAAAATGCAATGGAGGTAACGTTTTGGAAACAATCAAAGGATTAAAGAGAAGCTGCTACTGCGGTGATTTAAGAGCCGAAAATATAGGGCAGGAAGTTGTACTTATGGGATGGGTACAGAAAAAAAGAAATCTTGGCGGATTAGTATTTGTTGATTTAAGAGACAGAGAAGGTATATGCCAGATAGTATTTGATACAGATGTAGACAAGGAAGCTTTCGAAAAAGCTGAAAAACTTGGATCAGAATATGTAATAGCAATAAGAGGGGATGTAAGAGAAAGACAGTCTAAAAACCCAAATATGCCTACAGGAGATGTAGAAGTATTTGCTAAAGAATTAAGACTTCTTAATAAATCAGAAACTCCTCCAATATACATAAAAGATGACGATGATGTTTCTGAGGCTTTAAGATTAAAATACAGATATCTTGACCTTAGAAAACCACATATGCGGAAAAACCTTATGCTTAGACATAAAGTTACAAACGTAGTAAGAAGATACCTATCAGGGAATGGATTCTGCGAAATAGAAACTCCATTCCTTGTAAAACCTACTCCAGAAGGAGCAAGAGACTACCTTGTACCAAGTAGAGTAAATGAAGGTAAATTCTATGCACTTCCACAGTCACCACAGCTATTCAAACAGCTGTTAATGGTAAGTGGAATGGATAGATACTTCCAAATAGTAAAATGCTTCAGAGATGAAGATTTAAGAGCTGACAGACAGCCTGAATTCACTCAGATAGACTGTGAAATGTCTTTCGTTGAAGCTGAAGATGTTATGAACATGATGGAAAACATGATAAAAGACATATTCAAGGAAGTTCTTGATGTAGATGTACAGGTTCCATTACAGAGAATGACTTACGCTGAAGCTATGGACAGATACGGTTCAGATAAACCAGATACAAGATTTGGTTATGAATTTGTAAATGTTACTGATATAGCAGCAGACTGTGGATTCAAAGTATTCGCTGACTGCGCTGTAAAAGGTAAGAGTGTAAGAGGTATAAATGTTGAAGGAATGGCAGATAAATTCCCAAGAAAACAGTTAGACCATTTAACAGACCATGCTAAAACATACAAAGCAAAAGGTATGGTATGGATGAAAGTAACTGAAGAAGGAATAAACTCTCCAACAGCTAAATTCTTCACAGAAGAAGAACTTGCTAAAATAACTGAAAGAATGAACGCAAAACCAGGAGACTTACTATTATTCATAGCTGATAAAGATAAAGTTGTTTACGATGCTTTAGGACAGGTAAGACTTGCTGTTGCTGACAAACTTGGAATACTTGAAGACAAGAAAAACCAGTTCAACCTTCTATGGGTAACAGAATTCCCATTATTTGAAGAAGATGAAGAAAACGGAAGATATGTTGCAATGCACCATCCATTCACATCTCCTTTAGATGAAGACGTTGACAGACTTGATACAGATGAAAAAGATACATTAAGAGCAAAAGCATACGATATGGTTCTTAATGGATACGAACTTGGTGGAGGATCTGTAAGAATATCTGATGCTGAAATACAGAAGAAAATGTTCGCTGCTCTTGGACTTTCTGAAGAAGAAGCTCAGAATAAATTCGGGTTCTTACTTGAAGCATTCAAATTCGGCGCACCACCACATGCAGGACTTGCATTTGGTCTTGACAGACTAGTAATGCTTTTAGCAGGAGAAGATAACATAAGAGAAGTTATAGCATTCCCTAAAAACCAGAACGCTATATGCCCAATGACAAATGCTCCAGCTGTTGCAGAAGATAATCAGCTTGAAGAACTTAGCATAAAAGTTGATATAAAAGAAAAATAGTCCATTACAGGATTAAGATAAGTAAATCCCTTCGTATTTAATACGGAGGGATTTTTTACTTATAAAAACTTATTTTTAAGAATAAGAGATAAATATTGAATGCATAGTATAATGATATACTTTCAATTAATTCATCTTATTAAAATAAAGCACAATAAAATATATATTATTTTTTTAATACATATAAAAACAATAATTATTAATCTCTTTTTATATATTGGCTATTATCTGAAGTAGTAAATACAAAAAATAAATTTTGAAATTTCTGATATTTCCAGAATATGCTAATCAATTTAAATACCATCAAAAATATATAGAAAAATTATTGTGCTATAATTAAATTATAGACAATCTAAAAAAACAACAAAGGGAGTGAGATTATGAGTAAAAGTATGATAATTTTAATCGCGATAGCTGTAATAGTTGTTATAGTATTACTTTGGGCAATAAGTACGACAAATGAATTTAAGAGAAGTGAAATCAGAGTAAAAGAAAGTGCTTCTGGAATAGAAGTAGCACTTGCTAAAAGATTTGATACTCTTATAAAAATGCTTGATGTGGCTAAGGGATATGCTGATTATGAACAGGAAACAATACTCAAAACAGTCTCAATCAGAAAGGGTATGAATATAGATGAAATGAACAGTGCCGCGCAGAAGATGAATAAGGTACTTGGTGAAATAAATATAGCGGCTGAGGAATATCCGGAGCTTCGTTCAAGTGAAGTGTTTATGGAATTACAGAGATCAATAATGGATGTGGAGGAAAAATTACAGTCTGCACGAAATAGATACAATTCAAATGTAAAGAGTTACAACAAGGTTATAAATATGTTTCCAGCAAAATTGTTTGCCGGAAATCGTACAGAAAAAGCATTTTTCATATCTGAGGAACAGAACATAAAAGATATAAAAATAGAGCTTTAAATATAAGTTTATGGCTATGAAAAATATAAAATAAATTATTGATAATTAAAGGATTTAATAGTTTAAAAATTATAAAAACAGAGTTATAAATATTAGATTGAATAATAACATATGAAGGAAGATTTGATTATCTGCAAAATTTGTTTAATTTAAAGCTGTTTTCTAATATATACAGAAAACAGCTTTTTAATAGAATAATATAATTGTAAAAATGAATTAGAATAAAAATTTTAAATGGGTTATTATCCTTCAGATTATAGATGTTGTTTTATATAGTAATAAAAAATTAGGGATAATGTATTATCAGTTTCAAAAGGATGGAAAAGTAATTATTCTGAAAGATGCTGGTAAATACTTCTTTGGTAATTTATTAGGAAAAACGATGATGAGTCAAATAATAAGATTAAAGAAAAATTAAATGTCTTGTATGATTTATTTGATAAATTGAAAGTTTCATAGTAAATATAAAGAATATGTGATACAGCACAAATAAATTAAGGAAAATATGTTTTATATTAGTATTTAAAACACAGGACAGGATAATTACCGAGGCTGAATAATTTTAGCAATAAGAAAGACACATAAACAGATAAAAATCTGAATATGTGTCTTTTAATTTTTATTTTTTAGGTTTTCTTTTTATCTGTTCTCTATCTGTATTTCTATTTATCTTTTCTGCTGGTCTTCTTCTGATTTTATTTTCTTTTTCTTCTGATACTGGGTCCCTATGATTAACAGGTCTGTGTGGTCTTTCAGAAGTATTATTACTGTTTCTGTTTACTTTTCTTCTATTGCCTTTATTTTTTCTTTTATATGAATAGTAGTATTTTGCTATAAATATAAATGCAAGGAAAAGAATAGCAGCAATAACAATTAATTTTATAATTAGAAGTAATAGCAAGAATAGTTTATTTTCGATTAGTTTTCCGAATATGCTGTCTAAATTATTCTGTGCAATGAGATTTATACTTCTCATTTTTTCACCATTTTTAGAAATCGTCATAGATCCTACAACGTCCCCTTTTTTAACAGGAAGCTCTATTTTATTTAATTTTGTATTTACTGAGTATTTGCCATCAAGTGGTTCACCATTTTTAGTTAATACAGCGTAGCCTTCCTCTGGCTGATATATAAGTTCTTTCTGTTTAGTGAAAAACTTTCTTTTAGTGTCGGTGTATTCATCTTTATCAGCTATAACATGAGAGTCAAAGTTTTCAAATCCATAGTCTATAAGAGTTCTTGAGTCAACGTAAACACCCTCATTTGTAGACTGGAACACGGCTGCTATAACTCTCTGATTTCCTTTTTTGGCACTTGTAAGCAGACATTTTCCAGCTGCATTTGTAAATCCTGTTTTTATTCCGTCCACGATGTCGTATTTTATAGGAATGCTTTTGCCTTTGTAGTTCATTGTAGCATTTGAAGTAAGGAATTTATTTGAGTTGTCATAAATTCTCTTCTGTGGATACTGTTCAGTTGCTTCTATTGTTAAATGCTTAGTAGAAACAATTTCTCTGAATGTAGGATTATTCATGGCTTTTCTGGCCATAAGTGCCATATCATGTGCAGTTGTATAGTGGTTAGTATCAGGAAGTCCATTAGGATTATTGAAATGAGTTCCTGTACATCCTATTGCCTTGGCTTCTTTATTCATAATATCCGCAAAACCGCTTACAGATCCGCCGACGTGTTCAGCTAAAACATAAGCAACGTCATTACATGAATGAACCATAAGTGCTGAAAGAAGTTCTTTTACGGTGAAAGACTCTCCTTTTTTAAGGAACATGCTAGATGGTTCTATGTATGGAAGATTTCCTATAGTTATACGTTCATTTAAGTTGTCTACATGTTTTATAACAAGATATGCTGTCCATGCCTTTGTAGTAGATGCTGGATATAGTTTTGAATTTCCGTTTTTTTCGAAAAGTACATTTCCAGTTTCGTAGTCCATTAGTACTGCATATTTAGACTGAAGCACGGGTGTTTCAGCAGCATATGAGTCCATTGGCAGAACAGAGCAGATAGATATAAATACAGCAAGAAGTAATGAAATTATTTTTTTCATCACAACCTCCAAATTATTTTATTTTACATTTTAGTATAACATAATTTTGTCAATAATAAAAATAGATAGCTTTAAACAGCTAATTTTAGTATGGAGGATAGTGATTAATATGAATAGTTTTGATAAGAAAAAAAGAAATACAGTATTTGGAGTTATTATTCTTTTAATTTTGGTATTTTCAATAAGCGGAATGTTATTCAGGGAGCAGAGATATGAGCTTGAGGAGTCTGAATCGTATACAGAAATAGAAAAAAACACAGAGGGAGAAAATATAGAGGTATCATCTGAGGTTATAGTATATATAAGTGGAGCTGTTAAAAATCCCGGAGTAATAACAATGACATCTGAGGATAGATTATCAGATGCTATAAAAATGGTAGGTGGAACAACAGGGAAAGCTGATTTAAATGCTATAAATTTAGCTGAAAAACTTATCGATGGAAAACAGTATATAGTACCAGTTAAGGGAGAAAATATATCCGTATCCTCTGGCGGTAATCGGCGGGGAATGGAGATGGGGGGAGGTACTTCTGAAAATGGAAGTATTTTAAATATAAATACGGCAACTGTTGAGCAGCTTGACGCACTTCCTGGCGTTGGAGAAGCTACTGCAAATAAAATAATATCTTACAGGGAAGAAAACGGCAGTTTTAAAAGTATTGAAGATTTAAAGAATGTTAAGGGAATAGGAGATAAAAAATTTGAAGATTTAAAAGACCTTATTACAGTATAGAAGGATAAAGTTGTTCTATTATATGTAAATATAACACTCTGACATTAAACTAATAAATAAAGAACTATATCTGAATAAAAATATTAATATTGAAAGTATGAATAGATATATTAAAAAAAACAATAACAGTTTTAAGCAAATATTTATTTGATTATATATAATAGCACTAAAGTATGTTAATATAAATGTATATGTCAATTTTAAAATTAATTTATAGTTTAGATACTATAATTCGCGGGGTGAAAAAATGACTGAAAAGAAAAAAGAGTACAAAAGACTTACAGAAATGACTACAGCAGGGGGCTGAGCTGCTAAAATAGGGCCAGAGGTTCTGGCATCTGTATTAGAACAGTTACCTAAAAATGATAATGAAAAGGTTCCAAACCTTCTTGTAGGAATAGACACTGCAGATGACGCAGCTATATATAAATTAGATGATGAAAAGGCATTAATACAGACGTTGGATTTCTTTACTCCAATGGTTGATGACCCATATACATTCGGACAGATTGCCGCGGCAAATTCACTATCTGATATTTACGCAATGGGCGGAGAACCTATAGTAGCGATGAATATAGTCTGCTTCCCATCTTGCCATGATATGCAGGTTTTAGCAGAAATATTAAAAGGTGGATTTGATAAAGTTAAAGAAAGTGGTGCACTTCTTGTCGGGGGACATACAGTAGATGACAAAGAGCCTAAGTACGGGCTTTCAGTATCTGGACTTGTGCATCCGGATAAAGTACAGGCTAACTCAACCGCAAAACCAGGTGACAAGCTTATACTTACAAAACCAATAGGTACAGGAATATTAACTACTGCAATGAAAGAAAATATGGTATCAAAGGAAATTTCAGACAGAGTAATCGAGGTTATGATACATCTTAATAAATATGCAGCGATGGGAATAGATAAATTTGATGTACATTCAATAACTGATATAACAGGATTTGGACTTCTTGGTCATACTATGGAAATGGCTAAGGCATCAGATGTAACTATAAAAGTAGAAGCAGACAGAGTTCCTATAATAGAAGGTGCTGTTGAAATGGCTGAAATGGGAATAATTCCAGCTGGTGCTTATAGTAATATGGGATATATACAGGACGATGTACAGATAAATGAAGATGATGTGAAAGAGGCTGTTTCTGACTGTCTTTATGATCCACAGACATCGGGGGGACTTCTTGTATCTGTAAGTGCTGATCAGGCGGAAGAACTTGTGGAACATATGCTTTCAAATGGATCAATAGCAGCTGAAATAATAGGTGAAGTAAAAGAAAAATACGAAAACGGTAAGTTCGTACACGTTGTATAAATAAATAAAAGAAAGAGTGGTTATATTGAATAAAAAAGAATTATTTGCTATGCTTCCTTCAGTTGATGAGGTTTTAGGTAAGGAGGAAATAGCACATCTTTTAGAAGAATATCCAAGAACTTTAGTTCTTGAATCTATAAGGGATGTAATAGATTTAAATAGAAAAACTATAGTTGCAATAAAAAAAGAAGAAGATGCTGAAAACTTCAAACTTACAATAGAGGATGTTGTAAGAGATACAGAAACAGCTGTAAAGAAAAAATACAGCCTTTCTCTTAAAAAGGTTATAAACGGAACTGGAACAGTTCTTCATACAAATCTAGGGAGATCACTTATAAGTGAAACAATAAAAGATGAGCTATGGACTGCGGCTTCAAGGTATTCAAATCTTGAATACGATATAGATAAAGGGGAAAGAGGTTCAAGATATGTTCATCTTACAGAAACAATAAAAAGACTTACAGGTGCAGAGGATGTACTTGTTGTAAATAATAATGCAGCCGCTGTAATGCTTGTACTTAGTACAATGGCAAAGGGTGGAGAAGCCATAGTTTCAAGGGGAGAGCTTGTTGAAGTTGGTGGTTCATTCAGAATACCTAGTATAATGGCTTTAAGTGGAGCAGATCTTGTTGAAGTAGGTTCAACAAATAAAACACATATAGCTGATTATGAAGATGCAATAACAGAAGAAACAAATGTTTTAATGAAAGTGCATACAAGTAACTACAGAATACTAGGATTTACTGAAAGTATATCTGTTGCAGATCTTGTAAAACTTGGTAAAAAACATGATTTACCTGTAATAGAAGACCTTGGAAGCGGAGTGTTTATAGATTTATCTAAATACGGACTTGATTACGAACCAACAGTTCATGATTCAATAAACCGGGGTGCTGATATAGTTACATTCAGTGGAGATAAAATGCTTGGTGGAGCCCAGGCGGGTATAATAGTTGGTAAAAAGAAATATATATCAGCAATGAAGAAAAATCAGCTTACAAGAGCTCTGAGAGTAGATAAGCTTACAATATGTGCACTTGAAGCTACACTTAGAATGTATCTTGACGAAGAAAATGCTATTAAGAATATACCTACACTTAGAATGATAACAATGCCTATGGAAGAACTTCAGAAAAAGGCAGATGCTTTATACGCACAGATAGAAAAACTTAATCTTGCGGCAGATGTTCACATAGAAGAATGCCTATCACAGGTTGGTGGTGGTTCAATGCCACTTGAAACAATGAAATCAATGGGCATAGCTATAACTCCTGACAAAATGAATGTGGCAACTCTTGAAAGAAGATTAAGACTTGGAGATGCTCATATAATAGCAAGAGTTTATGATAATAAATACGTTCTTGATGTAAGAACAATATTTGAAGATGAATTTGAAGAAATAGCTAAAGAACTTGAAAAGGCCTTCAGATAGGCTTTTAGAAGAGGGAGGAAACAATGAAACATATTATAGTTGGAACAGCAGGTCATATAGACCACGGTAAAACGACTCTTATAAAAGCTCTTACAGGAAGAGAAACAGATACTCTTGATGAAGAAAAGAAAAGGGGTATATCTATAAACCTTGGATTTACATTCTTTGACCTTCCAAGTAATAAAAGAGTTGGTATAGTCGATGTACCAGGACACGAAAAATTTATAAAAAACATGCTTGCAGGGGCTTCAGGGCTTGATATGATAATGCTTGTAGTTGCTGCAGATGAGGGTGTAATGCCTCAGACAGTAGAACATATAGATATACTTTCATATCTTAATATAAAAAACGGAATAGTAGTCATGACAAAGAGTGACATGGTTGACGACGATTTCAGAGAGCTTGTAAAAGAAGATGTAAAGGATAAACTTAAGGGAACATTCCTTGAAGATGCTGAAATACTTGAAGTTGACTCAGTTTCAAAAAGGGGAATACCTGAGCTTATACAGAAGCTTGACGAAATGAGTGATGTTGTAGAAGAAAAAAATGAAAACTCTCCAGCAAGACTTAATATAGACAGAGTCTTCACTATAAAAGGGCATGGTACAGTTGTAACAGGTACTCTTTTAGAAGGAAAAATAAGTGTCGATGATGACCTTGTAATATATCCTGAAAAGGTAAAGGCAAAAATAAGAAGTATACAGGTTCATGGAGAAGATGAAAAGACCGCATATGCAGGACAGAGAACAGCGATAAATATATCTAATGTTAAGAAAAATGAAGTAGACAGAGGAGATGTTTTAGCAGCAGCAGATTCTCTTGAAGAATCTATGATGCTTGATGTTAAAATGTCTATGATAAAACATATAGATAAGTCTTTAAAACACTGGGACAGAGTAAGACTTTATCATGGAACAAGAGAAATACTATGCAGAGTAGTACCACTTGATAAAGAAGAAATAGCCCCTGGTGAAAGTGGATTTGTTCAGTTAAGACTTGAAGAAAGTATAGTTTCTAAAAAAGGAGATACATTTGTTATAAGAAGCTACTCACCTATGACTACAATAGGTGGTGGTGTTATAGTAGATGCATCACCTAGAAAACATAAGAGATTTGATGAAAGCGTAATAGAAGCCCTTAAGGTAAAAGAAAAGGGAGAACTTCATGACATAATCGAAGAACATTTAAAAAATAACTCAAAGAACTATCCTACAATGAAGGATCTTATGAGTTACAGTGGAGCACATGAAGAAGAAATAAAAAATGCACTTGAAAAACTTATATCAGAAGGAAAAGCATTTGCAGTAGGAAATATGTACATACATATGAATCACTATAAAAAACTCGCTGAAAAAGCTGATGAAATACTTGCTGATTTCCATAAGCACAACAGACTTAAAAAAGGAATGCTTAAAGAAGAATTAAAATCAAGAGTTGAAAGTAAATTCAAACCTAAGGAATTTGATATACTTCTTGCTGCATTTGAAGAAGAAAAAATAGTTAAGAACAGGGATAACCTTATATCTAGATACGAATTTGAGGTTGTATTCAATGATAAACAGAAGGCTACAAGAAAAAGAATACAGGATCAGCTTAAAAAATGTGGATATGAGTCAATTCTTACTATGGATGAAATAACTGAAGGTGATATAAGAACCAAAGAAGTTTTAGATGCTATGGTCGGGGATACTGTTGAATTCCTTGGAAATGGATATGTAATAGACAGTGGTCTTTATAATCACGCAAAAGAAGTTCTTATAGACTACATAAAGAAAAATGGAGAAATAACTCTTGGAGAATTCAGGGATGAGGTTGGCTCAAGCAGAAAGATAAGTATGATAATACTTGAAAACTTCGATAAAGAAAAAATAACAAAAAGAGTTGAAAATAAGAGAGTTCTTTTATAGAAAAAAGATATTTTAACAGATAATATAATTGTATGATAGAAATTAAAAGGGAGATTATACAGATAAAATGCATAAAAACCTTAAAATATTTAAAATAGAAAGTTATATTTATGGATTATCGTCAATATTTATATTGATTATAAACATAGCCCTGTTTCTGATGGGAACAGAAAAATTCTTTATAATACTTGGGATTTCAGGTCTTGCATCCTAATTACTTGCATTTTTTAATGATAGAAATGAATTAAGAGAAAATCCACAGAATATAAAGGCAAAGGCAGGCAGGGAAATAGGGTTCTATGTTGCAGTTTTACATATTATACCCATAATTCTTTTTATAGCTTCAATGATAGTTGTAATAATTCACTACATGACAATTTAAATTCTGATTTCCATTAAAATCAGGGTTCCTTTTAAGAATCGCTCTTAAATATCTGTAAAAGTTTAATATGAGAATTTTATTGAAACCGTCTGATTATTTCAGGCGGTTTTTTGCTGTATTTTATTAAAGAAATTATATACATACTGTTATATACGGGATTTATAAAATTATAAAGCGAAGTTATATTTTATAAAATTCAAAAGAGAAAAAAGAAGTACTAATAAATGGGTAAAATAAAAGAAGGTACAATATCATGTGATATGTACCCTCCCTTATGTGTTCGACGAGTTATATTAAAGTTATGTGAAAAGTCGTTTTAACTAATCAGATTAGTCTACAATCCTGAAAGAATCATCTAATAAATTAAATGAACTTTCAAATCCATCTGTAATATATATTTCTTTATCTTTTTTAACAAATACTGCATCTACTCCATCAATACTTTCGATAAGTTTAAGACCGTCATCAACTCCAAGAGCAAATGCCGATGTAGACAGAGCATCACAGTTTATAGACCTATCAGATATTATTGTAACACTAAGTAGGTTATTTTCATAGGGGTAACCGTTAAAAGGATTTAAAATATGATGATATTTTTTTCCATCTTTCTCTGTATATCTCTCATATACACCAGATGTTACCACTGATTTATTGGAAATTTTTACACTGGCGAAGGAATCCTCTTCACCTTCAATAGGATTTTTAAGCCCTATATCGTAGTTTTCTCCATTATCTGATACACCTTTTGCATATATATTTCCGCCAAGGTTTATTATTGCATTTTCAACATTCTGTTTATCAAGATAAGAATTTACAATATCAGCCGCATATCCCTTGGCTATTGCACCAAGATCGAGCTTCATTCCCTTTTCAGGAAGATATACGGTTTTATCTGCCTCATCAAGTTCTATTTTTTTATAATCTACAAGTGGAAGAAGGCTGTTTATTTCTTCATCTGATGGAACTTTTGCATTATCTGTACCTATTGCCCATAAATCACTTATAGGACCTATACTCACATCAAAATTTCCTGAAGATAAATCGGAATATTTTACAGCTTCTTTTATAACATTTATTGTCTGATCTGATACCTTCACAGGACTTATACCCGCATTTTTATTTATTTTATATATATCACTTCCTGGTATCTTTGTACTCATAAGATTATCTATTTTTTTTATTTCATTATCAGAACCTTCTAGTATTTCAGATGCCTTTTTCTCATCATCAGAGTAAACTGTAATTGTATTTACAGTGCCGAGATAGTAATTTGTAGCTGAAAAGGCCTCCTCTTTATTATTTTTCAGAACCGGTATAAGTATAATCGAAAGTATAATAAAAGTAGCTATACCGGTTATTATTTTTTTATTCATATAAAGCCTCCATATATATATAATTTTTATAAATGTACATTCAAATATGATATTATATTAATTGTAACATTATTAATAATACACTATAATTGTGTAATTTAAAAGTATAAGGAGGAGCTGTGAAGAAAAAGGATTTTATTTTTATAGCTGTTGTATTAATTGCGGCAGGACTATTTTTCGGATATAACAAAATTAAGGATATGAAAGGTACTGACACAGTGCAGATATACTCAGATAACGAGCTGTACAGAGAAGTTCCTTTAAATGAGGACTGTGAATTCAGGATAGAAAATAATGGTGGATATAACGAAGTAATTATACATGACGGAGGAGTAGAGGTAACAGATGCTGACTGTCCTGACAAGGTGTGCGTACACACAGGATTTATAAATAAACCAAGTCAGAGTATAGTATGTATACCAAATAAATTAAATATAATAATAAAGAGTGAAAACGGCGGGGCAGCACATGATGCTGTTGTGCAGTAGTATTTTATAATTAAGGAGAATAAATTATGCTGATACCAGAATATGTACATCCATCTTGGAATGGATTTTTAGATGAGGATACAATAAACGAAATAAAATATATTGAAACTCAGATAGGGGATGATTTTAATCCCTATCCTGCGGAAAAGGTATTGAGATTTCTATCAATAGATTTAGAAAAAGTAAAAGTAATAATACAGGGAATGGATGCTTATCCATCTCAGGACCCGGATGTTGCTACCGGAAGATCATTTGAGGTAGGGACTTTAACATCATGGCTATCAAAATTCAGACAGGTTTCCCTTAAAAATATAGTAAGATTATTATATAAAAATTACAATGGAATAGAGGATTATAAGGATATTAAAAAATTCTCAGATATACAGAAGGAAATAAAAAGCGGAGAGTTTAAAATACTTCCTCCAAATGAAATATTTGAGTCATGGGAAAAACAGGGGGTTCTATGTATAAATATTTACCCTACATGTAAAAGAGGTGTATCTGGAAGCCATAAAAAACTATGGAAAAACTTCTCGGTTAAATTAATTGAGTATATATCAACTGTAAATCCTGAAATACAGTGGTTTTTATGGGGAAATGAGTCTATTTCAAGTAAGGAACACATAAAGGGAGGAAAGATTATAGAATCAAGACACCCTATGATGTGCTCAGAAAAATACAGTGATGATTTTCTTAAAAACGACTGTTTTAAAAATACCATGGACTATATAAACTGGCTTGGAGTGTAGAGTAGTAAGAGTGGGAAAATAGAAGATTATATCAGAATATTATAGGAAATGGTTAAATTATAATGGCATTTGGATTATTACAACTTTAAATTGATGTAATATATAAGAATATATTAAAAAAATTAAAAAAATAATTGACAAGGGTTTTCTTATATGGTACTATTATTACTGTTGAAAAGATAATTTACGGGGGTGGATGAGTGCTGGTGTGCTCTCTAGTCTTCAAAACTAGTATGAGGGGTTAGGAGCCTCTTGGGTGGGTTCAATTCCCACGCACTCCCGCCATATGATTACAATACGGAACCTTGAGTTCCGTTTTTTTATACCCATAATTAAGTAGGGAGGAAATTATGAAGGATTGGAGAATGAGAACAGGACTTGTTATAGGAAAGGACGGTCTTGAAAAGCTTAAAAATGCAAATGTTATAATATTCGGAGTAGGCGGAGTAGGTGGATTTGTAGCTGAAGGGCTTGCAAGAGCAGGTATAGGAAATATGACGCTTGTAGATTTTGACGATGTGGATATCACAAATATAAACAGACAGATACGGGCACTTCATTCAACTGTTGGAATGATGAAGGTTGATGTAATTAAAGAGAGAATAAAGGACATAAATCCTGATATAAATATAAAAACAATAAATGAGATGTATACGGCAGAAAACAGCGATAATATAATAACTGAGAAATATGACTATGCTGTTGATGCCATAGATATGGTTTCTTCAAAAATACACCTTATAGAAACATGTAAGGAAAAGGGAATAAATATTATAAGTTCTATGGGAATGGGAAATAAACTGGATCCTACTCAGATAGAGGTTACTGATATATATAAAACTACTATGTGTCCTCTTGCAAAGGTTATGAGAAGAGAACTTAAAAAAAGAGGCATAAAAAAGCTTAAAGTTGTGTATTCAACAGAAAAAGCCATAGAGCCTAAGGAAAAAATAATGAACGGAAATAAGATGACAGCAGGAAGTGTTTCATTTGTTCCATCTGTGGGTGGACTTATAATGGCATCTGTAATAGTAAGAGATCTTATAGAAGAATAAATAATAAATGGAAAAAGAGTATGGCAGGGGATGCCATACTCTTTTTCTTTTAGCTTTATAAATAGTTTGAAAGGGTGGTATTATTAAAAATACCTATAATAAATCCTTAGGATTTTTAAGCATTGAAATAATTGAATCTATTACATAGTCTATCTCTTCTTATGTATTAAAATATCCAAAGCTGAAACGGACTGTTCCATCAGGGAAGGTATTTAGTGTTTTGTGAGCTGATGGAGCACAGTGCATACCGGTTCTTGTAGATATTCCGTATTCTGTATTTAAAATATGCCCTATAATACCGTTGTCCATTCCTGTAAAATCAAGAGAGACAACAGCTGTTCTGTTTTCAGTATCTTTTTTACCAATTATTTTTATTCCGTCTATTTTGGAAATGCCGTTTATAAATCTCTTTGTAAGTTCCATTTCCTTTTTATGAATATTGTCTGTTCCTGTTTCAATTATGTATTTTACAGCTTTATTAAGTCCGTAAATTCCAGGGATATTTATTGTTCCGCTTTCGTATTTATTTGGCATATATAAAGGCTGTATCTCCTCATCAGAGAAGCTTCCTGTACCACCTTTTATAAAAGTATCGACATGTGTTACAAGACTATTTTTTATAAGGAAGCCACCAGTTCCCTGAGGACCTAAAAGTCCTTTATGACCTGTAAAGCATAGTATATCTATGTTCATTTCTTCCATATCTATATTCATAACCCCTGCTGTCTGGGCAGCATCGACAACAAATATAATATTGTGTTTTTTACAAAGATTTCCTATTTCCTTTAAAGGAAGTGCTATACCGCAGACATTAGAGGCAGCAAGCATAACAACAGCCTTTGTATTTGGAAGAACTGAGTTTTCTATATCATTTATATTAATTTCACCGAGTTCGTTACATTTTACTCTTGTAACACTTAGGTCTGTTTTTTCTTTAATAGCTGTAAGAAGTCTCATTACGGCGTTGTGCTCCATGGATGAGACTATAACATTGTCTCCATCTTTTAGAAGTCCTTTTAGTACAACATTTAGAGATTCTGTTATATTTTTTGTGAATACAACGTTTTCGGCTTTATCAAATCAAAAAAGATCTGCTATCATTTATCTTGTCTCAAATACTGTGTTCTCGGCATCTATGGCAGAAGAGTATACTCCTCTATTAATATTTCCTCCGACATTTTCAACATATTCTTTTATAGCATCACCGACACCTGGTGCTTTGGGATAGGATGTTGCACCATTGTTGCAATATATTCTTTTCATAAAAACAGAATCCTCCTTATTTAGTTTCATTACAATAAATCATAACAAATAAAATCTTTTAATTATCAAGAATTAATAAAAAAAATAATAGTATATTTCTATCATGCACATCAATATTATTGATTTTTTTCGATACCATATCAAAAATATATTTAATTTTGAAAATGTATGTTATCATTTTTTACGGAAATCCAATTTAGATAAAATTTAAGACTGGGGGGTATTAGATGAAAGAAAAAAGAAACATTATAATTGGAGGGGCAATTATACTTGCCATTGCAAATAAAGAATTCAGCTCAAGAGGAGGATCTTCACCACTTATAAGATTCTGCCTTGGGTTTATAGTAATGGTAGGAGCATTAATGTTCTTAGGCTGCCCAACAAGAATGGTATTAAGACTCGCAGGGGGAGACTTCAATGCCATACTAGGTATATTAGGATTTGCAGCAGGAATATTTATAGGTGTATTCTTCCTTAATAAAGGATTTACACTTAAAAGAAACTATAAACAGACTAAGATGGAAGGCTTTATAATGCCTGCAATAGCTTTTGCTCTTTTAGTATTACTAGTAATGCATTCAGTATTATTAAACTTCTCAACAGAGGGTCCTGGTTCTATGCATGCTACAATAACAATTGCATTAATAATAGGACTCGTATCGGGTGCAATATGCCAGAAAACAAGATTATGTATGGCTAGTGGAATAAGAGATGCTTATCTGTTTAAAGATTTTTATCTTGTAAGTGGATTTATAGCAATGTTAACAGGTGCATTTATAGCGAACCTTGTTACAGGACAGTTTGCTCCAGGATTTGCGGATCAGCCGGTAGCACATACAGATGGTATATGGAACTTCTTAGGAATGGCAGTATGTGGAGGGGGATCAATACTTCTAGGTGGTTGCCCAATGAGACAGCTTGTTCTTTCAGGGGAAGGTAATGTTGACTCAGCTGTTACTATAATGGGGCTTCTTGTAGGTGAGGCATTCTGCCACAACTTTAAATTTGCAGCATCTCCAGATGGACCAACACCTAATGGTATGATAGCAATCGGTGTATGCTTCGTTATACTTGCTATAATATCTTACTTTGGCTGCAAGGATTCTAAAACAGATAAAAAACCGGCGGTAAATGCTGAGCCTGCAACAGGTAAATAAAGAATAATATTATAAACTAAAAGATAGATTATCAAGGGGGTTTTAAATTTGAAAAGAGTAGATGCAAGGGGATTATCTTGCCCTCAGCCTGTATTACTTACTAAAAAAGCACTTTCTGAAAATAAAGAAGGAATAGAAGTTTTAGTCGATAATGCGACTGCAAGAAACAACGTTGAAAAATTCATGAAACACGCAGGATACAATGTTGAAATAAGTGAAGTTGGAGACGAAGAATTTTTAGTTTCTTCAAGTAAATAAAGATGACTTATTATGTTACTTTTTTTACTCATTCAGGGGCCATAAAATTTTCGAGAAAGTGCGGTAAATTAGGTCTTAAAAATGAAAGCGGACCAGTTCCAAGAAAATTAAGCTCAAACTGTGGAATAGGAGTTAAGCTTGATTTTGAAGGAAATATAGAAGAATTATACGATGAAGAAATAGAAAAGATTTTTAAATTAGAAGGTGATCAGTTTACACTGATTGCAGATTACGATTTATAAATATAAAGCCTATCGGTAGTTTTTTATGAGCCTGACAGGCTTTTTTCTGTTTATTATTCAGAAATATATTTTTTTCTTGAATAGAATCCGTTCTCGTCGATATAAAAGGCGATACTTCCGTTTATATCAGTTCTGAATACAGAAGAGTTATTTTTTCTGAATGTATCGAGAACGCTTTTATGTGGATGTCCATAGTCATTTCTGTATCCACATGATATTGTAACTATTTCCGGTTTTATTTTTTCTATAAATTCAGGAATAGAAGATGAGGAGCTTCCATGATGGCCGGCCTTTAAAAAATCAACATCTGTTAAAAGAGGATCTGAAAGTATTTCTCTTTCGTTTTCCTCCTCTGCATCTCCCATGAATAAGAGTTTTTTATCTTTGTAGTTTATAAGAAGAACCGAAGAATTAAGATTTACATTTTCATCTGTATGAGATGGAGAAAGTATATTTACAGTTGTATAATCATTTAATCTGAAAGAGTCTCCTTTTTTTATAAATTCTATTTTTACATTGTTATTTTTACAGGATTTTATCATGTTATTAAAAGCATCATTTTCCTTGTATCCTTCCGTCAAATATAATTTTGATACCTGAATTTTATCTATAATATAATCCATACTTCCTATATGGTCTGTATCGCTATGGCTGGCGAAAAGCATATCTATCCTATTAACACCATTTCTTTTAAGATACGAATATACTGTATGTTCAGCGTTTTCATCTCCGCAGTCTATCAAAATGTTTTTATTATCATCTGTATGTATAAGAATGCTGTCGCCCTGTCCTACATCTATCGTATGTATTGAAAAAATATTTTTATTTGCACATGATGATAAAAAAATTAGGAATACGAATATAATTAAAATTTTAAAAATCTTTAAATTTAAATTAATTATAAAATCTTTAAAAAAATATAAAAAGAAACGTTTTTTCATAAAATCACCTCAAAAGAATATGTTTTAAATTGTAAATATGGGGTAAAATAAATAAGTAGTATTTATACAATACTATTTTGGTCAAGATTAAAGAGTGATATACAATTAATTGATAAAATAAATAAAGATTTTAAAATGACAATAAGATTGATGGAGGATGACATAAATGTTTAAAGATATGACGAAATTTAAAGATATAAATATAGATGCTATCGAGGAGCTTACACCATTCTTTGATATGGTTGATTATGGGGCATGTGAATACTGCTTTACAACAATGTATATGTGGCAGCATACATATAAAACAAAATATCATATAGAAGATGATTTTGCGATTATATTCGGGGAATTTAAAGGCGAAATATTCTCTGTTCTTCCACTTGCATCAAGTGAAAATATGGAAAAGGCCATAAATTTTGCAATGGAATACTTCAGACAGACAGAAAACAGAGTATATCTAAGAGCGATAAATAAAGAGGTTGTGGATTATTTTAGGGAAAAATACGGAGATAAATATGAATATATAGAAGAAAGAGATTTCTTTGACTATATATACGACGCGGAATCAATGAGAACTCTTGCGGGAAGAAAGAACCAGAAAAAAAGAAATCATTTAAACTCATTTAAAAAAGAATTTGAGGGAAGATATGACTCAAGACTTTTAGACGAAAAAGATTTTGACGACTGCAGGGCTATTCTTGAAAGATGGAAGATTCAGAAGGAGGAAAACTCTGATGATGATGTTGAAGAAGATGAAATAGCCGCAATAGATAAGATATTCAGAAACTATTCAAAGATGAATGACAGAGTAAAAGTGTTTGGGGCATTTATAGATGGTAAATTAGAGGCCTTCAGTATAGGAGAGTATATGAATAAAACCACTGCTTTAATACATATAGAAAAAGCAAATCCTGAGATAAGAGGGCTTTATCAGTATATAAATCAGCGGTTTTTAGTATCTGAATTTGAAGATGCTGAGTTTGTAAACAGAGAAGAAGACTTAGGAATAGAAGGGTTGAGAAAGGCAAAACTTTCTTATCATCCTGTAAGATTTGAGGAAAAATATACTATAGTTGAAAAATAATAGATGATTATCAGATTATAATCCAGGGAGGTCAAATATGAAAGTAAGAAAAGCATATTTAAGCGACAAAGAGAGTATAAAAGATATATGGAAGTATTGCTTTGCTGGTGAAAGTGAAGAATACTACGATTATTATTTTGATAACAAATTCAAAGCAGAGAATACAATAGTTGTAAGCGACGGAGAGAATGCAGTTGCTTCGATACAGATTAATCAGTATAAGCTTAATTTAAATAACAAAGAAGAGGATATATCATATGTTGTAGGTGTTTCTACAATGCCTGAGGTGCGTGGAAAAGGTGTAATGAAGGAAATGATGGGCTTCCTTCTTAATGATATGTATGAAAGAGGTCAGAATGTATCGATTCTTATGCCTGTAGACTTCAGACTATACAGAAAATACGGCTATGAAAACTGTTATGATATACTTGAGCACAGAATACAGGTTGATGAACTTTCAGGATTTAAAATAAATGCAGATTTCAGAAGGGCTAAAGATTCTGATATAGAAAAATTAAATGAAATATACGTATATTCCAATAAAGGCTTAAATGGATATGTAAAAAGAGACAGGGACAGATTAGAGAATATGTTCAGAGAGGCAAAAACAGATGGATCAAACATATACATAGCTGAAAATGAAGATGGTGAACGGATGGGATATATGTATTATTCAATTTCAGGTGGAGTATTTTATGTAAGAGAGATATACTTCAAAAGCGTAAATACTTTAAAGTCTATTCTGGCGTTTATATACAACCACAATACACAATGCAAGGACGTTGTTATCATGGAAGATATCAGAAACAGGATAGGAAGTATTATAAAAAATCCAAAGCATACAGAATGTGTTTTAAAGCCTTTTATGATGGGAAGGGTTATAAATGTAAAGGGAGCTCTTGAAGGATTAAATACAGACGGCTTAAAAAATAATATTTCCATATCAGTTGACGATGAGTACATCGTGGAAAATAAAGCAAACTATAAATTAAGTAAAAGTAATGGAAAATTATCTGTTGATAAAGAAGAATATGACGTAGAAAAATCTGACGTTTCATTAAATATAAACCAGTTTACACAACTTGTATTTTCATATAAGGATATAAAAGATATATCTGAAATCTATGATATAGAGATAAAAAAAGATAAAATGGAAGTACTTGAAGATATTTTCAGAGTAAGAAAAAATCACATAAATGAATATGAATAAAATATATAAATAAAATAAAAAAGAGGAGCATAATATGTATGCGGCCTCTTTTTTTATTTGGGATTTATTTAATTAAAGAGCGAATTCTCCTTTAGTATGCCATGAAAATTTAGTTCTTAGAAGATTTGTTTAATGAGTCTGTAACTTTGTTTCCAATTAAGAATGCTATAAATATTTTTGCTATATCCGGCACAACAAAAGGAATAACACACATGCTAAGTGCTGTAATTATATTCATATTTCCAACAGTTGCTGTAAATACTTTTATAAACCAGAAAGTACCTATTGCATAGCATACAAAAAGACCAATCAGGGCTGATACAATAAATACGCTTTTCTTTTTGCCAAAATGAGATTCGAAGAACCACATTATAAGTGCTGTAAATAGAAATCCAAACAGATATCCGCCAGTGGGACCTGTAATAGCTGCAAGCCCGCCTTTAAAGCCTGAAAATACAGGAAGTCCGACAGCGCCTATACAAAGGTATAATAAAACAGATACAGTACCGAGTTTTCCTCCAAGTACTAGAACAGTGAGGAAAATAGCAAATGTCTGCATTGTAAATGGAACTGAAATAGGTATTGATATCCACGAGCATATAATTATAATAACGGTACATAGTGAAACATAAACAAGATCTTTTGATTTCAAAATAAAATTCCTCCTTTTTAAATACAGATTATTAAATTCAAATTTTTAATATTTATAATTTTATGTATAATTAATAGCTTTTAATTCATTTAAGTAAACTTAATAAAATATTGGTTTACTTAAATGAATTTTAGCATAAAAAAACAAATAAGTAAACTATAAGATTATAAAGTTTACAATATATACATATACATATTTATATTACGTCAGTTAAAATTATAAATTTATTTGATTTTAAGTATGAGTAAATTTTTTGAAATGTGGAAATGATATTATAAAACAGAATGGTTTTTAATGGATGATATAAGAAAATTAATAATGAGACCATATTCTGTTTCAGAAAGGCTGATAGGATTTATAAGGAGGTATATATGAGGAGACCAATGCTGATTTTATGTATTATTCTGATAGTAATATCGTTTGTATATACATCTTTGACTGATATAAATTCCGAAGAAGGAAAGTGTTATATAGAGGGAGTGGTTACTAATATAGAAGAGTCTGAAAGAGGTATTAAATACAGAATAAACGATGCACTTATAATGGACTATAATATGAATAAAAAATACAGAATAGGAGATATTTTAAGTGTGGATGGAGAGAAAAAAGACCTGTCTGATTTGACTTTTGATGATTTCAACTATGGGAGATATTTAAAGAGTAAGGGAATAAATAAAAGTATTACAGCAAAGAAAATAGAGATTGTTGGTTATGACAGATTGTATTTGATAATTGGAAATATAAAGGAATATATAAGAGAAGGAAACAGATTTTTATATAAGGAAAAATCAGACTTTATAAATTCGATGATAATAGGAGAGAGAGAGTTTATACGGGATGAGGATGACAGATTATTCAGCAGGACTGGTGTAAGTCATATTCTGGCAATATCCGGCATGCATATATCAATATTATGTGCTCTTATATCTATGCTTTCTTTTATTACGGGCAAAAGGATTAATATATTACTTTCGACAGTATTTCTTTCTGTATATTATTTTGTATCTGGTGGCTCGGTATCAGTTGGAAGGGCTGTATTATCATTTTTTATGTATAATATATGCTTTTTTATAGACAGGAAAAATGACGGTATAAATACTTTATCTGCGATAGCTTCTGCAATGATAATTTCCAACTTTTATGTGATATATAATACAGGATTTCAGCTCAGCTTTCTTGCTACATTGTCTATATTATATTTTTATCCAAAGATAAAAGAAATTGTAAAATTAAGCTCTATGGCACTTACTATATCGGCAAATATTCTTACTCTTCCTGTAATAGTGTATGTCTTTGATGGAATTTCAGTGCTTTCAGCTGTATCAAATGTACTTGCTGTTCCATTTGTATCTATAATAGTTTATATAGATATAATATCTCTTTTGATTATGAAGCTAAATGTGTTTTTATCTGAAATAATAGCAGTTATAAATTATATAATCATAGATATAATTTATTTTATTTTGGATTTTGTAGATGGAATATGGTTTTCGTATGTGGAATTTGATAAATTAGGGTTTAGTTTTGTACTCATTTATTATATAATAATATTCTTAGGAATGAAATTTTATGAAATTAAGGTTATAAGGGAGCAGAAGAATGGATTACAGGGATATTATTATGAAAATAAAACAGAATAGCTTTGATAGCATATATCTTTTTTATGGTCAGGAATACTATCTTATTGATAATGCTTTAGATAAATTTAAAGCAGGTCTTAATGAAGGTATGCTTGATTTTAACCTTGATATTATAGATGGAAAGGAAGTACAGCTGGATCAGCTTTTAAGCTCGATAGAGACATTTCCATTTATGGACAAAAGAAAGGTCGTTATAGTTAAAGACTTTGAAATATTTACAGGCAGTAAAAAGAATTTTTCGGAAAGTGATGAAAAATATCTTTTAGAAAGACTTTCTGATATTCCGGAAACTACTGTTCTTGTATTTGCTGTATATGGAGATATAGATAAGAGAAAATCAGCTTATAGAAAAGTAAGTAAACTTGCGACTGTATGTGAATGTAAAAAAATCGAGGGAATGGAGCTTTTCAGATGGGTAAAAAGAGAGTTTTCTAGTCTTGGTGTGGAAATAAACAACTCATCAATAGCCTATTTTATAGAACAGCTTGGATATAATGAAAAAAACAGCAGTATGATTCTTACAGATGTGAAAAATGAGATATTCAAGATGGCATCATATACAGGAAGTGGAAATGTAATTACAAATGATATAATAGAAAAATTATCGCCTAAGAAGGTAGAGAATAATGTCTTTAAGATGATAGACAGTATAGGCCGTAAAAACGCACCAGAAGCGCTTAGAATATTCGAGGATATGATATTCGATGGAGAACCTGTTCTTAGAATAATGAGTCTTATATCGAGACAGTTCAGGATAATTCTTAAAGTTAAGGAAATGAAAAATGAAAAAATGAAGTTTTCTGATATGGCGTCACAGATAGGTGTTCAGGAATTTGCTGTAAAGAAGGCTGCCAGACAGGCTGATAACTTCTCAGATGATATATTAAACGAAATAATGAATTATATACTAGAAAGTGAGTTTAAGATAAAAAATGGCCTCATAGGAGACACAATGTCTATTGAAATGCTCATAAGCAGATACTGCCAGAGATAGATATTAAATCAGTATAAATAATAATGTACAGATAAGTTTCTTCTAATATAGAAGATAAAATAACATAAATATATAAAATAAAAGCCTCTGACGCTGAAATTTCAGTATCAGGGGCTTTTTATTATAGTCATTTTATAAACATATAAATAATGTGGGAATTTCCATCAGATTTATTATATATAAAATATGAAAAAGGGTATAAAAAAACCCCCATAGCGAACGGGGGTATAGCGATCTTTTTTATTTAAACCGGTAATTAAGCGTTCATACCGTTTAATCTTTTTGCTAATTTAGCAACTTTTCTATCTGCAGCGTTTTTATGTATAGTTCCTTTAGAAGCTACCTGGTATATTCTTTTCTGAGCGTACTGGAATCTAGCCTGTGCATCTTCTACGTTTCCTGCTGCAACTGCTTCGTCAAATCTTCTTATAGCAGTTTTTATCTGAGATTTTCTAACTCTGTTAAGAGCAGTTTTCTTTTCTATAACTCCGATTCTTTTTTTAGCTGATTTTATGTTTGCCATTCGTTTCACCTCCCACAATAACTTTTTATTAATAATCACTCATCGTCAACATATTAGATTTTAACAGAAATATTTATAAAAATCAAGGAAAATATTTATTAATTTTTGGATAAAATTTTAATAAATTTAATCTGTTTTTTTATTGCTGTCAAAATACGGTTAATTACTAATTATACAGTAACATGAATCTAATTTCAATACTAAACGAAAAATTATAAAATAAATAGATGAACGTTAAAGAATATACATTAAATAGTATTCGTACTGTAAAAAATAAATTTTACTGTATTCTTTATTATTTACAGAAACCAGTCTATAAAGTAAAATAATAGTTATGATAATAATAAAAGGGGGAAAATTGAGTGATAGATAAACAGAAAAGAACTAGAAATTTTAGTATAATTGCACATATAGATCACGGAAAATCAACTCTTGCGGACAGACTTATACAGACAACTGGTCTTGTAAGCGAAAGAGACATGAAATCACAGCTTCTTGACAATATGGATCTTGAAAGAGAAAGAGGTATAACAATCAAGCTTCAGAACGTAAGACTTGTATATAAGGCAAAGGACGGGGAAGAGTACTATCTTAACCTAATAGATACTCCGGGACATGTAGACTTTAACTATGAGGTTTCAAGAAGTCTTGCTGCATGTGAAGGTGCTATACTTGTAGTCGATGCTGCACAGGGTGTTGAGGCACAGACTCTTGCAAATGTATACCTTGCACTAGATCAGGACCTTGAAATACTTCCAGTAATAAATAAAATAGACCTTCCAAGTGCCAGACCGGATGAAGTTAAGGCAGAAATAGAAGATTATATAGGACTTGATTCTGAAGATGCACCATTAATATCAGCTAAAAACGGAATAAACATAGAGGATGTACTTGAAGGAATAGTAAATCATATACCAGCTCCAGAGGGAGATGCTGAAAAGCCTCTTAAAGCTCTTATATTCGACTCATACTATGATGCATACAAGGGTGTTGTTGCATATGTAAGAGTGTTTGAAGGAAGCGTTAAAAAAGGTATGACAATCGAGATGATGAATACCAAAAAGAAATTCGAAGTTACAGAAGTTGGTGTTATGGCTCCAAATCCTACTGAACTTCCTGAACTTGCAGCAGGTGATGTTGGTTATATAGCAGCAAGTATAAAAGATATAAGAAGCTGTCGTGTAGGTGATACTATAACAGACTTTGATAATAAAACTTCAGAAGCGTTACCAGGATATAAAAAGGCTACTCCAATGGTTTACTGTGGTATATATCCAGGAGAAGGTGAAAAATATGAAAATGTAAGAGATGCTCTTGAAAAACTTCAGGTAAATGATGCGGCTCTTGAGTTCGAAGCGGAAACATCTGCAGCTCTTGGATTTGGTTTCAGATGTGGATTCCTTGGTCTTCTTCACATGGAAATAATGCAGGAAAGACTTGAAAGAGAATTTGACCTTAATATAGTAACAACTGCTCCATCTGTTATATACAGAGTTACAAAGACTGACGGAGAGGTTGTAATGATACAGAACCCGGCAAATCTTCCTGACCCGGCTGAAATAAACATTATAGAAGAACCAATAGTTAAAGGAGATATAATAGTTCCTAAAGACTATGTAGGTGCTGTTATGGAACTATGCCAGGACAGACGTGGTGTTATGAACAATATGGAATATATAGATGACAGAAGAGTTATGCTTCATTATGATTTACCTCTAAATGAAGTTATATATGATTTCTTTGATGCATTAAAATCAAGAACGAGAGGATATGGTTCTCTTGACTATGAAATGAAAGGATACAGAGAGTCTAAACTTGTTAAACTTGATATGCTTATAAATAAAGAACAGGTCGATGCACTAAGCTTTATATTACACGAAACAAAGGCATTTTCAAGAGGAAAGGCAATGTGTGAAAAGCTTAAAAATGAAATACCTAGACATCAGTTCGCTATACCAATACAGGCAGCTGTTGGAAATAAGGTAATAGCAAGAGAAACTATAAGTGCTCTTAGAAAAGACGTTCTTGCAAAATGTTACGGTGGGGATATCTCACGTAAGAGAAAACTTCTTGAAAAACAGAAGGAAGGTAAGAAGAGAATGCGTCAGATTGGTAATGTTGAAGTTCCACAGAAAGCATTCATGTCAGTTCTTAAACTTGATGATTAATTTAAATTTTATGGAAATAATTATCCCACTGGATTTTATCTGGTGGGATTTTTATGTTTTTCTTTAATTTATTTTAGTTTGATATAATAATTAAAATTTTGGATATTAATTTATAATAGATGAGAATATTTTATATCCTGTATATAAATTTCAATAGCTATAAAATTATATATTTACAATACAGACATTATCAAAAATAGTATATTATATACATAATGGAATAATAAAATAAAAGAAGATACTATGTGTCTGTTTATGAATTGGAGAATTTTTATGATAAAGATAGATATGCCGGAAGATGTAAAGAATATAATAAATACTATAGAGAAAAATGGGTATGAAGCGTTTGCAGTTGGTGGATGTATAAGGGACAGTATACTTGGAAAAACTCCAAATGACTGGGATATAACTACAAGTGCGAGACCAGAGGCTGTGGATAAATTATTTGAAAAGACAATAGCCACGGGAATAGAACATGGAACCGTTACAGTTATGATAAATAAAAAAGGCTATGAGGTTACGACATACAGAATAGACGGAGAGTATACCGATGGAAGGCATCCAGACAGCGTGGAATATACAGAGGAAATAACAGAGGATTTATCCAGAAGGGATTTTACGATAAATGCAATGGCGTATAACGATACCAGAGGATTCGTGGATATATTCGGTGGAATTGATGATTTAAAAAGTGAAGCAATAAGATGTGTAGGAGAAGCGGAAAAGAGATTTAATGAGGATGCACTCAGAATGATGAGGGCTATAAGATTTTCTGCACAGCTTGGATTTGATATAGAAGAAAATACAATGAGTGCTATAAAAAAATTACATGCGCTTATAAAAGGTGTATCAGCTGAAAGAATAAATATTGAATTTACAAAGACAATGAATTCAAATCCTTTAAAAATAGACTTCTTCAGAGAATGTGGTCTGCTTGAACTGATTGTACCCGAAATAGATAAAATATATGATAAAGAAGATGAAAATGGATTTGATGTATATGAAAGAGCACTTTTAATGGCAGAAAACTCACCAGAGGATACGGCCATAAGACTTTCTTCAATATTAAGTCCATTAGCAGATATTTTAGGTGTTGATAAAATAAAAAAAATACTCTCAAAGATGAGATATGATAATAAAACGATAGACAGAAGTATAAAAATACTTGAATATAGAAACTATGAAATACATGATGAAAGAACGGATATAAAAAGACTTATGAGTAAGTTTTCAACAGATGAAATTTTCCATGATTTTCTTAAATTTAAGGAATCAGAGGCAAAATCAGAGCTAAATCTCGTTAAAAATAAAAAATATAATAAAAAAATCGAAATAAATAAAGGTATTTTTGATGAAAAAGTAGAAATAATAAAAAGAGTTTATAAAATATATATCGATATATTAGAGAAAAAGGAATGTTTCAGATTATCAGATATGGATATCGGTGGAAAAGATATAATTTCTGCTGGTGTTAAACCAGGAAAAGAAGTTGGCCGTATTCTCAATGAACTTTTAGAATTTGTAATAAACAACCCGGATCAGAATAAAAAAGAGATTTTTGTAAAAATTCTGAAAAAAGATGTTTAAAGCATTAAAAAAAAGGTATATATATGGATATAATAACAAAATAAAGGGTTTGACTAATAAGCTCAATAATAAAAAAGGGGTGTGCATTTTATGATGGATTATAAAAATCTAATAATGAATTCAAAATCTGTAAGAAGTTTTAAAGATGAGGCAATAGACGAAAAAGTATTCAATGAAATAAAAGATTTCGTACTTTCTTCAAAAGTTCTTGTACCTGGAATAGAAATAGGTATAAAATTCTTTGAAAAAGAAGAAATATTCAATAAAATAAACGGGCTTGCAGGATATGAAGGTTTCCTAGTGGATGCACCTTACTATATGGTTATGGTTTCAGAAGATAAACCACACTATACAGCAAATGCTGGTTATATAGGAGAAAAAGCAAGACTTAAAGCTACTGATTTAGGAGTGGATTCTTGCTGGATAACATTTAACGATGGTGATAAAATACTTGAAAATATAGGTGCTGATCTGGGGAAAAAACTAGTAGCATTAATAGCTTTCGGACATGCAAAAGAAGCTAAAAAGAAAATGATAAATCCTACAAAATCAGGGGAAAACTATTCTAAATCTGAAATGGCTAAAGCATTTGATGCTCCATCAGAAAGAAAAGCAATAGAAGAAATAGTATATATGGATAAATGGGGACAGGCAGTAGACCTAGACGCATTAGAAGAAAGAGCTCTTCTAGATGCATTCTCATATGTGAGACTTGCTCCATCTGCACTTAACAGACAGCCTTGGAGATTCATAGTTGATGGAGGAAAAGTAGTTCTAGTAGTTGACGAAGCAGAACTGGGAAGTGGATATGAAGGTAGAATAGACTCTGGTATAGCGATGCTTTACTTCGGAGCTGTTATAGATGCAACTCTTCTTGACTCTAAATGGGATCTTGATGCTGACCTTTCAAAATATGAAATACCAGAAGGATTCAGAGCTGTTGGATATTGCAACGTTTAAAATTAGAAATTTAAATTATTAAAAAATAATATAAGATATAAAAAGAGACAGTATTTATACTGTTTCTTTTTTTGTTATAATATGATTAGCACTTGAGTGATAAAAGTGCTAATCATATTACAACAGAGGTGGAAAACATGTACGGAATTTATATACATATACCATTCTGTCTGAAAAAATGTAAATACTGCGACTTTAATTCATACAGAATGAACATAAATGAAAAGAAGAGATATTTGAAGGCACTTGAAAAAGAAATAGAAATGTATTCAGAAGAATTTAAAGGTAAAAAAGCGGATACTGTATTTCTTGGCGGGGGAACACCGAGTATATTAAAAGCTGAAGAGATAGAAAGATTATTTGAAGTAATAAGAAAAAATCTAAATATATCTGAGAATGCTGAAATAACAATGGAATGTAATCCTGGAACTCTTGATAGAGAGAAACTTGAAGCAATGAAAAGAGCTGGTGTAAACAGACTCAGCATAGGACTTCAGGCTGTACAAAACAACATACTTGATTATATAGGAAGGGTACATACATTTGAAAAATTTAAGGAAAATTATAAACTGGCCAGAGAATGTGGATTTGACAATATAAATATAGATCTTATGTATAATCTTCCTCATCAGAGTACAGATAACTGGAAAGAAAGCTTAAAAGAGGTTGTAGCCTTAAATCCAGAGCATATATCAGCTTATTCACTTATATTAGAAGAGGGAACACAGATGTGCGAAATGTATGAAAATGGTGAGTTTGAGCTTGCAGATGAGGATACGGACATAGATATGTACAGATATACAATAGAATATCTTGCACAAAATGGATATAAACAGTATGAAATATCAAATTATGCAAAGGAAGGAAAAGAATGTCTTCATAATATAATATACTGGAAGTGTTTAAACTATATAGGACTTGGAGCAGGAGCCTCTGGATATATAGGGGATACAAGATATACAAATAAAGCGGGTATACCAGAATACTGCAATGCTGTGGAAAACGGAAAGATACCGTTTGAGCAGAACGAAATTATAACTTCTGAAGAAGCGGGCGAAGAGATTATATTTATGGGACTAAGAATGAATGAAGGAATAGAGTTTGATGATTTTATGAAACGCTCGGGAAAAGATTTAAGAGTTGAAAAAAAAGATGTAATAAACAATCTGCTGGATAACGGGCTTATTGATACAGATAATAAACATATAAAGCTTACTCAGAAGGGAAGAGAAATATCCAATAATGTATTCCTTGATTTATTATCATAAGAATAAAAAATAGACAATTAAGGCTTGTAAATGAAAAATATGAAAATAAAAGAAATAAATTTTTAAATAGTGTTGACAAGGTTCTTATAAGGTGTTATAAAATAAGTATAAGCTTTTTAGCACTCCTAAATAAAGAGTGCTAACAAAGTAAGAGGTGATAAGATTGAAACTTAGTGAAAGAAAAAAAACGCTGCTAAAAGCCATAATAAATGACTACATACGGACTGGTGAGGCAGTCGGTTCAAGAACACTTTCTAAAACATGTGGACTTGGAGTAAGTGCAGCGACAATAAGAAATGAAATGTCCGATCTTGAAAGTATGGGATATCTGACACAGCTTCATACATCATCTGGAAGAATTCCTTCAGAAGAAGGATACAGATTATATGTAGATCTTCTTATAGAAGGAGATGAGCTGAGTGAAGAGGATAAAGAGGTTATAAAAGATTTTATAGATAAGAATAAAGATAACCACGAAAATCTGATGAAGGAAACTTCAAAGATGTTATCAGATCTTACCAACTACACAACAGTAGCGGTAGTAAAAAATGTTTCTGATAATAAGATAAAGCATATACAGCTTGTAAGTCTTAGCGATAAAGAAATACTTCTTATAGCGGTTTCAGAAAATGGAAAGATAACAGATACCCGAATAAAAACTTTAAAGAAGATTGAACAGGCAAAATTAAATATAATATCTGATAGTTTAACAAAGAAACTTTCTGGAAAATGTATATCTGATTTAGATGAAAATTTTATTTCATATATAAAATATCAGATTGGAGAGTTTTCAGTTATAGTGGATGAACTTATAAATGCACTTAACAATGAAGAGTCAGACGACTTATATACGCTTTCTCTTAACGGAGCAACAAACATACTAAACTATCCAGAGTTTATGGATGTTATAAAAGCAAAAGAATTTTTAAATGTTATAGAGAAAAAAGACAGCGTAACAAAATTAATAAAAGAGCCTGGTATCAAAAAGGACAATCTGAACATAGTAATTGGTGCGGATAGTGATAACGAAAGTATCAAGGACTGCAGTATCGTAACAGCAACGTGCGATATAGATGGAAATACACTTGGTAAAATAAGTTTCATAGGTCCGACAAGAATGGATTATGCCAGAATATGCTCGATAATAAATTATATGAGCATTTTACTTAATAAAAAATAAAAGACTGAGGGGTGTATGTCTTGGAAGAAAATAAAATGAATAAGGAAGCTGAAGTTTCAGAAGAAACTGTTGCAGAAGAAGTAGAAACTGAAGAAACTACAGACGAAAATGTAACAGACATAAATTCAAAGCTTGAAGAAAACAAAATGAAAGAAGAAATAGAAGCTTTAAATGATAAATATCAGAGACTTCAGGCTGAATATACAAACTATAGAAGAAGAACAGCTGAAGAAAAGAAAACAGTTGGATTATTCGCAAATGAAAAAATAGTAACAGAACTTATACCTGTAATAGACAACATGGAAAGAGCAATGGACTCAGCACAGGATAAGGAAGATCCAATGTACAAGGGAGTAGAACTTGTATACAAACAGCTTTTAGATGCACTTGCAAAATTCGGTGTTGAAGAAATAAAAGCTGAAGGATGTGAATTTGATCCAAGCTTCCACATGGCAGTAATGCAGGAAGAAGTTGAAGGTGTAGAAGCTGGTAAAGTAGTAATGGTGCTTCAGAAGGGTTATAAACTTGGAACAAAAGTTATAAGAGCATCAATGGTAAAAGTTTCATGCTAATAAGTATGAAGAATTAAAAACGCAAACAAACAAATTAATGCAATATATTAGGAGGCTTTAAAATGGCAAAGGTAATAGGAATAGACTTAGGTACAACAAACTCATGTGTAGCAGTTTTAGAAGGTGGGGAACCACAGATAATAGCAAATACAGAAGGTATGAGAACAACTCCTTCAGTAGTAGCATTCACTAAAGATGGTGAAAGAATAGTAGGGGAACCTGCTAAAAGACAGGCAGTAACAAACCCAGAAAGAACAATAAGTTCAATAAAAACACATATGGGAACAGATTACAAAGTTAACATAGATGGAAAAGATTATTCTCCACAGGAAATATCAGCAATAATACTTCAGAAATTAAAATCTGATGCAGAAGGCTACCTAGGAGAAAAAGTAACAGAAGCTGTTATAACAGTTCCAGCTTACTTCACAGATGCTCAGAGACAGGCAACTAAAGATGCTGGTAGAATAGCAGGACTTGATGTTAAGAGAATAATAAATGAACCAACTGCAGCTTCACTTGCATACGGAATGGACAAACTTGATCAGGATAAGAAAATATTAGTATTCGACTTAGGTGGAGGAACATTCGACGTATCACTTCTTGAAATAGGAGATGGAACATTTGAAGTTTTAGCAACGGCAGGTAACAACAGACTTGGTGGAGATGACTTCGACCAGATAGTTATAGATTACTTAGCAGAAGAATTCAAAAAAGCTGAAGGTGTAGACTTAAGAAATGACAAGATGGCTCTACAGAGATTAAAAGAAGCAGCTGAAAAAGCTAAAAAAGAATTATCTTCAACAATGAGCACAAACATAAACTTACCATTCATAACTGCAACAGCAGAAGGACCAAAACACTTAAACATAGATTTATCAAGAGCCAAATTCGAAAGCTTAACAGCTTCATTAGTAGAAAAAACTATGGAACCAATGAAGAGAGCAATATCAGATGCAGGAATATCAGTTTCTGAAATAGACGACGTACTTCTAGTAGGTGGATCTACAAGAATACCAGCAGTACAGGAATCAGTTAAGAAATTCATAGGTAAAGAACCTCACAAAGGTATAAACCCAGACGAATGTGTTGCAGCAGGTGCTTCAGTACAGGCCGGAGTTTTAACAGGTGAAGTAAACGACTTATTATTACTAGACGTAACTCCATTATCATTAGGTATAGAAACTCTAGGTAATGTATTCACTAAGATAATAGAAAGAAATACAACAATACCAACTAAGAAATCTCAGGTATTCTCTACAGCAGCTGATAACCAGACAGCAGTTGATATACATGTACTTCAGGGTGAAAGAAGTATGGCTTACGACAATACTACATTAGGTAGATTCCAGCTTACTGATATACCACCAGCAATGAGAGGTATACCTCAGATAGAAGTTACATTCGATATAGATGCCAACGGTATAGTACACGTTACAGCTAAAGACCTTGGAACTGGAAAAGAACAGAAAATAACAATAACTTCAAATACTAACCTTTCTGAAGAAGAAATAGAAAAGAAAGTAAAAGAAGCTGAAATGAATGCAGAAGCAGATAAAGCTAAAAAAGATAAAATAGAAGCTGTTAACCAGGCTGAATCAACTGTATACCAGACAGAAAAAACTTTAAAAGAAGTTGAAGATAAAATAAGTGCAGATGACAAAGCTGAAATAGAAAAAGCTATAGAAGAAGTAAAATCTGTAAAAGATAAAGAAGACGCAACAGCAGAAGAAATAAAAACTGCAATAGATGGATTAATGCAGAAATTCCAGAAAGTATCAGAAGTAATGTATCAGCAGGCACAGCAGGCTCAGCAGAATGCAGGAGCTGAAAACGCTGAATCATCAAACAATGATGATAATGTAGTAGATGCAGACTTCAGCGAAGTTGACGAAGATAAATAATAACAGGAACTATATTAAGATTTGAAAATAATATATTGAGTTTACGCTAATTCAATAATATAATAATATAGTTGGGTAGAATAATTATAATATTCGAATGATAGCTTGTAGTAAGTATTCTACAAGCTATTGTTTTATTAGGATAATTGATATAAACAAAGGCGGTGCTAAACTTGAGCGATAAAAGAGATTATTATGAAGTCCTTGGCGTAAAAAAAGACGCTACAGAACAGGAACTTAAAAAAGCATATAGAAAATTAGCTATGAAGTACCATCCAGACAGAAATCCGGATGATAAAGAAGCAGAAGAAAAATTCAAAGAAATAAATGAAGCATATGAAGTACTTTCAGATGCTGACAAGAGAAGAACTTATGATCAGTTCGGACACGACGGATTAAATGGTCAGGGAGGCTTTGGCGGACAGGGCGGCTTTGATGGAGGATTCGGCGGCTTCGGTGGAGGCGGTTTCGGATTTGAAGATATATTCGGCGACATCTTTGGTGGAGGCGGCGGCTTTGGCGGCGGTGGAAGCAGAAGAAGAGGTCCACAGAGAGGCGCTGATATAAAGCAGTCTGTCAGAATAACATTTGAAGAAGCGGCAAAAGGTGTAGAAAAAGAAATAAAAATAACAAGAAGAGAAGAATGTGACACTTGTAATGGTACAGGAGCAAAACCTGGAACATCTAAGAAAACTTGTCCAAACTGTCATGGTACAGGTTCTGTAAGAAGTGTACAGAAAACTCCATTTGGTAATATAGCTACAAACAGAACATGTGCTACTTGTAATGGTACAGGGGAAGTAATAGACGATCCATGTACTAAGTGCCATGGTACGGGAGCTACAAGAAAAACCAAGACTATAAAAGTAAATATACCAGCAGGTATAGATGATGGTCAGATGATAAAACTTGAAGGGCAGGGTGAATTTGGAGAACCAGGTGCACCAAGAGGAAATCTTTATATTATAGTAGATGTTGCTCCTCATAAGCTGTTCAAGAGAGATGGATTTGATGTTTATATAGATATGCCTATAACATTTGTTCAGGCAGCTTTAGGTGATGAAATAGAAGTTCCTACACTTGACGGTAAGGTTAAATACAAAATAGCTGAAGGAACTCAGTCTGGAACAGTATTCAGATTAAAAGAAAAGGGTATAAAACGTATAAGAGGAAACTCAAGAGGTGACCAGTACGTAAAAGTTAACGTTGAAGTTCCAAAGAAACTTAACGAAAAACAAAAAGATATCCTTAGAGAATTTGCTAATGAATGTGGTACAGAAGTACACGAAAAGAAAAAAAGATTTATGGACAATTTCTTCGGAAAGAAAAAGAAATAAAATAGATTAACGTAATAAAGGCAGATATCACTATACACCTTTTTGTGTATTTTCGATATCTGCTTTTGCTTTTGGAGTAGATATAAAAAAATAAATATACTTATTAGAAATAAAGAAGTATTACTACTGTAAAGATAGTAATAATATATGCTATAATAAAAGGTAATGCAAAATAGAATAAATACAAACATTATATAAATTTAGAGGTGAAAATTATGGGAAACTGGATAGAGATAACGGTAAGAACTACAACAGAAGCCGTAGAAGCAATAACTAATATACTTTATGAAAATGGAGCAGAGGGGGCTATGATAGAAGACCCTAAGGACTTCGATTTCCAGAAAAAACACGAATATGACTGGGATTACGTTGAAGAAGAAGTTTTCAAAAAAGGCGATGACGATTGCGTAAAAATAAAAACATATATATCAGAGGAAACTAATATTCCTGAATTTATGGAAAATGTAAGGCAGAGAATAGCACTTCTTGCTGATTGTGGAATAGATGCAGGAGAGGGAACAGTATCTGCTGATACAGTAAATGAAGCTGACTGGGCAAACAACTGGAAAAAATACTACAAACCAACAAAAGTAGGTAAAAAAATAGTTATAAAACCTTCATGGGAAGAATATGAAAAACAGGAAGGCGATATAGTTATAGAATTAGATCCAGGTATGGCATTTGGTACAGGAACACACGAAACTACAAGTATGTGTATATGTCAGCTTGAAAACTATGTAAAATCAGAATCAAAGGTATTCGATATAGGTTGTGGTAGTGGAATACTTGCAATAGCAGCTGCAAAACTTGGAGCAGAGGATGTTACTGCAGTAGATCTTGACGAAGTAGCAGTAGAAGTTGCAAAAGAAAATGTAAAAGAAAGTGGAGTAGAAAATAAAGTAAAAGTACTTCATGGAAACCTTACAGATGTTATACACGACAAAGCAGATGTAATAGTTGCAAACATAATAGCTGACATAATAAAAATACTTGCAAAAGATATAAAAACATTTATGAAGGAAGATGCAATATTCATATCTTCAGGAATAATACTTGCAAAAGTAGAAGAAGTTGTGGAAAGTCTTGAAGAAAACGGACTTGAAATAATAGAAGTTATAAGAAAAGGCGAATGGGCCGCGGTAGTATCTAAAATAAAGAAATAAGGGTGCATATAAATGGATAGATTTTTTGTTGATAAAAGTAATATAGATACAAATAGTGGTAAATGTACCATAGTTGGAGAAGATGTAAAGCATATAACAAAGGTTTTAAGATACAGAGAAGGTGAAAAGCTTGAAATATGCGACGGTGATAATTCTGAGTACATAGCTGAAATAAAAGAAATAGAAAAAGACACTGTACATCTTAATATAGTAGAAAAAAATGAAATAAACAGAGAGTCAGATTTAAAGGTAAGAATATATCAGGGAATGCCCAAGGGTGGTCCTAAAATAGAATATATATTACAGAAGCTTACAGAGGCTGGAACAGATGAGATAATATTTGTCGATGCCAAAAGAAGTGTTGCAAAAATAGATGCTAAAAAAGAAGGCAAGAAGCTAGAAAGATGGGAAAGAATAATATACGAGGCTGCGAAACAGTGTAAAAGAGGAAGAATTCCAAAGTTAAAGGCTGTTTTAAGTTTCAATGAAGCATTAGAAGATATGAAAAGAAATGACCTTAATTTATGTCCTTACGAAGATGACATAAAAACACCAATCGTTAAGGAAATAAGAGGTAAAGAAGTAGATACAGTAGGAATATTTATTGGACCTGAAGGCGGAATTGCTGACGAGGAGCTTGAAAAACTTAAAGAATCTGGTGCAAAAGTTGTTACACTAGGACCTAGAATTTTCAGAACAGAAACAGCATCTCTTGTCGCATCTTCAATAGTCCAGTATGAATTAGGAGATTTAGGAGGATATAGATAGTTGAAGAAAGTTGCTTTTTATACTCTTGGCTGTAAAGTGAACCAGTATGAAACAGAAGCTATGATAGAGCTTTTCGAAGGAGCTGGATATGAACATGTAAGCAGCGAAGAGTACGCAGATGTTTATGTTATAAATACATGTACTGTAACTCATATGAGTGATAGAAAATCAAGACAGTATATAAGAAGGGTAAAAAAGAAAAATCCACAGTCTAAAATAGTAGTTGTTGGATGTTATTCTCAGGTTGCTCCTGAGGAAATTCTTGATATAGAAGAAGTTAACCTTGTAATGGGTACAAATGACAGAGTACATATAGTTGAAAACGTGGAAAAAATTACACATGAAGACAAGGTATCTACTGTCGACGATATAATGAAGGTAAGACAGTTTGAAGAAATAGAAATAAGTCAGACTAATGGAAAAACAAGAGCATTTCTAAAAATACAGGATGGATGCGACAGATACTGTACATATTGTATAATACCTTATGCAAGAGGAAGAGTAAGAAGCCGCGACCTTGAAAATATAGTTGAAGAGGTAACAAAACTTGCTGATAATGGATATAAGGAAGTTGTTCTTACAGGAATACATGTTGCGTCATATGGTAAGGATATAAAGGATAAGGATGTAACACTTCTTGATGTTATAAAGGCTGTAAATAAAATAAATGGTATAGAAAGAATAAGAACAAGTTCTGTTGAGCCGATATTATTTACAGATGAATTTATAAGAGAAATAGCATCTATGGAAAAAGTATGTCCACACTTCCATTTATCACTTCAGAGTGGATGTGACGATACATTAAAAAGAATGAACAGAAGATACACTACTGCTGAATTCAAAGAAATAGTGGACAGACTAAGAAAAGAAATGCCCGATGTTGCTGTTACGACAGACGTAATAGTAGGGTTCCCAGGTGAAACAAATGAGGAATTTGCACAGACTCTAAAATTCCTTGAAGATATAGAGCTTGCACAGACTCATATATTCAAATATTCACCAAGAAAGGGTACACCTGCAGCTAAGATGGAAAATCAGATAGATCCGCAGATAAAACACATGAGAAGTGAAAGACTTATATCTTTAGGTAAAAAGAATTTTGAAAAATTCGCATCTAAATTTATAGGAAGAGAGATGGATGTACTATTTGAAGAACAGACAAAAGATGGAAACTATGAAGGTCTTACAATGAACTATATAAGAGTTGAAGCACCTTCTGATAAAGATATTTCTGGTGAAATAAGAAAAGTGAAAATAACTGGTATAAAAAATGAATATATTGAAGGAATTCTAGTATAATATGTAGAATTCTATAATATAGACTATCTATCTGTATCTTTATGTATTTTTAGAAGACAGATAAGTTTAATATTAGTTATGGAGGTGAAAATAAATGGATTGTATATTCTGTAAAATAGCTAGTGGAGAAATACCTTCAACTAAGGTATACGAAGACGATAAAGTAGTAGCATTCAACGACCTTAATCCAGTTGCTCCATATCATATTCTGGTAGTCCCTAAGAAACATTATACAAGTATAATAGACATACCTGACAATGAAATGGATATAGTTGCACATATACACTGTGTAATAAATAAAATAGCAGCTGAAAAAGGATTTGCTAAAGATGGTTTCAGAATAATCAATAACTGCGGAGAAAATGGTGGTCAGGAAGTAAAACATCTTCATTATCATATTTTAGCAGGTAAAAAGCTTCCTAATTATGAAGCAGAAACAAAATAAGCAATAAATAGTAATGGCTAAAAAAATTATCGCTGTAAGTAATAAAAATACTTGATAATTTGAAGATTTTAGTTTATACTAGATAAAGTGTTAGGTTTGTAATCCTTAACAGTTGTTACAGTCCCAGCATAATTGCGCTATCGGAGGGAGGGGAAAAGAATGTCAGAAGTAAGAGTAAGAGAAAACGAATCATTAGACAGTGCTTTAAGAAGATTTAAACGTCAGTGTGCGATGTCTGGCATAATGTCTGAAGTTAGAAAAAGAGAACACTACGATAAACCAAGTGTAAAACGTAAGAAAAAAGCTGAAGCAGCTAGAAGAAAAAACGCTAAAAGATAGTAGCAAAAATTAAGCAAAGAGGTGAGGGGAAATGTCCCTTAAACAGAAGTTACAAGAAGATCTAAAGACTTCAATGAAAACTAAAGATACAGTAAGAAAATCAGTTGTAACTTTAATAAGATCTTCAATAAAGCAGATAGAAGTTGATAAACGCATCGAACTAAGTGATGATGATATTATTGATATAATATCTAAACAGTTAAAACAGCGCAATGACAGTTTAGAACAGTTTCTAAATGCTGGAAGGGAAGATTTAGTTGAAGAGACTAGATCAGAAATAGAAATTTTAAAAGAGTACCTACCTCAGCAGTTAAGCGAAGAAGAATTAAATGAGATTGTAAAACAAACTATATCTGAAGTAGGAGCAACTTCTATGAAAGATATGGGAAAAATCATGTCAGTTATAAGACCTAAAACAAAGGGAAAAGCTGATGGCAAACTAATTAATAAATTAGTTAAGGAAAACTTACAATAAATATGTATATATGGCCTGGATTATAAATAATCCAGGCTTTTAAATTTTTTGGAGTTATAATTTTCATATAGGGTGATTTAAGTTATCATTATAAAACATAATATTATGGATAAATTTATAACGTAGATTATGGAAAATTAATTATATAAAGTTGAAATTATGATTAGTGTGTATTCTTAATTTTTATAAAATAAATTAAGCTGTTTATATTTTTTTAAAAATTAAGAATGCTACATTAACAGGAAGTGTATATTATCTATAATATTTTTAAATAATATTAACAAATCTTAAATATATATTTAAAAGTTAAAAAAATAATTAACTTAAAAAAATACATATTATTTTTATACAAAAAAATAGAACGCTATATCAACAATGATATTCACGCTCATATAATATAATAATACCACAATAAAAATTAAATTAAAAGCCTACAAATTATCTGAAAATTAAATTAATATATAAGTAAGCTAGTAATACATAAAAATTAAATCTTAAAGGTTAATTACTGGTCGAAGGGAGAGGTTTTTATGAAAGTAACAGTATCTGGAAGACACGTCAAACTTACAGACGGTATAAAGGGATATACAGAAGATAAACTGAAGAAATTAGGAAAATACCTTGATCCTGATACAGAAGTATTTGTAACAGTAACTGCAAGAAAAGAAAGACAGAGGGTAGAAATAACAATACCTAATGTTAATGGACGTACAATAAGAGTTGAGGAAGAACAGGAAAACTTATATCCAGCGATAGATCTTGTATGTGACAAACTAGGCAGACAGGTTGTAAAATACAAAAATAAATTCAAAACTAGAGTACCTGGTAACTTCTCAATAAGATACGAAGGTATAGAAGAATTAGCTGAAGAACTAGACTACCAGCCAGAAGAACCAGAATTCAAGATAGAAAGAAGAAAGAAATTCAGTTTAAAACCTATGAGCGTTGAAGAAGCTATATTACAGATGGATTTATCTGGACACGACTTCTATATGTTCATAAATCAGGATACTGAAGAAATAAGCCTAGTCTACAAGAGAGTAGAAGGCGGATATGGTTTAATAGAACAGGAAGTATAATATAAAAATTTTAAGTATACAGAGAGCTATCATAATGATAGCTCTTTTTTCCTATTGTAATATACAAGAATAAAAAATTAATTTTATCATTAAATATTTGTCTAAAAAGATGGAATTTTACTAAAATATTACAATATAACAAAGATTAAATGTGTATTAAAATCAAATACTGGATTATTTTAATGAAGTTTCATTATAAATGCTTAACTTAAAAATATTGCTTAATAGATGAAAATTTTTAGAATTTTATAAAAATAGTAATTATTTTCGTTAGAATAGGGTATAATATATGATATAGAATTTGATAGGGGGTGCATTTTATGAATAAAATGGTATTAAGAAATATATCTTATGGTCTTTATACTATAGGAGCTGTTAAGGATGGAAGAAATGTTGGATGTGTTGTAAACTCTGTTTTTCAGATAACATCAGATCCAGCAACAGTATGTGTAAGTATGAATAAAAATAACTTTACGCATGACTGCATAAAGGAAGCAGGTAAGTTCAGTGTATCTATAATTTCTGAAGAAACTAATCCAATGGTTATAAGCAAATTTGGTTTTGCATCATCAAAGGATACTGATAAATATGAAGGCTTCAAATATGAAGTAATAGATGGTGTACCAGTAGTTATGGAAAATAACAGTGGATATATGGTATGTGAAGTTATATCATTTACTGATGCAGGAACTCACAGCATGATTCTTGCTAAAATAGTAGATGGGGATGTAGTGGAAAAGAACAGACCTATGACATATGAATATTATCACAGAGTTGTAAAAGGCAAAGCTCCAAAGAATGCACCTACATATATAGAAGAGGAAGACAACACAGCTGCAGATAAGTCTTCAGAAGCTGTAAAAGCAGATAAATATGTATGCGATGTATGTGGATATATATATGAAGGAGATATAACAAAAGAACCAGATGATTATGTATGCCCAATATGTAAGGTAGATAAATCACACTTTAAACCTTTAGTAGAGGAAGCTCCTAAAGTAGAAAGATATGTATGCGATATATGTGGATATATATATGAAGGAGATATAACAAAAGAGCCAGATGATTATGTATGCCCGATATGTAAAGCAGATAAATCTCATTTCAAACCTTTAGTAGATTAATAAAAGCTCAAAATTATTAATTTCAAGGTATTGATTTTAATATATTAGTAGAAAATGATATTATCATAAATACAACGTAGTATAAAAATAATAAAATCTGTTATATTTATACTTGTAACAGACAGCGTAAACCATGGATATTTTTATAAAAAAGAATATCTGTAAAAATTGGGGAGTTTATAATAAGTAATGATAATATATTATATTAACGCAAATAATAAAATAAATATGAATAAAAAAACAGGGGATTTTTATCTCCTGTTTTTTTATTTAATAGTACAATATAAAATATGGTATAATATAAAATGTAGAATTATAAATATATAATGAATAAATTATATCCAGGAGGATTTGAGAAATTGATAATACAAAAGAAATTTTTAATTTCAGAACCTAATTTTGAAAGAGAGCTTTTTGGAAATTTTGACGAAAACATAAAGCTTATAGAGCAGACACTTAATATAGATGTAACTCTCAGAGAGGGAAATATAGTATTGATAGGTGAAGAAAAGAATGTAGAGGCAGCAATGAACTTAATGGAAGAACTTAGTTCAACTGTATCAAAGGGGAAAAAGCTTGATAAACAGGCTATATCATACTCACTTTCTTTACTTATGGAAGGTTCGGAAACAAGAATAAAAGAGCTTGAAGGTACTATAGTTCTTACTAAAAAAGGAACCCCTGTACAGCCTAAAACTTTAGGACAGAAGGAATATGTAAAACTTATAGAAGACAACGATATAACTTTTGGAATAGGGCCAGCAGGTACAGGTAAAACTTACCTTGCAGTTGCCATGGCTGTAAAGGCATTCAAAAGAGATGAGGTAAACAGGATAGTTCTTACAAGACCGGCAGTAGAAGCAGGTGAAAGCTTAGGATATCTTCCAGGGGACCTTCAGGAAAAGATAGATCCATATTTAAGACCTTTATACGATGCATTATTTGAAATGCTTGGAGGGGATAAGGTAAATAAATATATAGAAAGAGGAATTATAGAAGTGGCGCCTCTTGCATTTATGAGAGGTAGAACTCTGGATAATGCCTTTATAATACTTGATGAAGCACAGAATACTACATCAGAACAGATGAAGATGTTCCTTACAAGACTTGGATTTGGCTCAAAAGCTGTTGTTACAGGAGATATAACTCAGACAGACCTTCCATCAAATAAAAAGAGTGGTCTTGTGCAGGCAACTTACATACTTAAAGATGTTAAAGGTATAGGAGTAAAAGAGCTTACAGACAGAGACGTTGTAAGACATGAACTTGTACAGAGAATAATAAAAGCATATGACAAGTATGATAAAAAGGAAGCCTATAAAAAGGAAAAAAGAGAAGAAAGAAAAAGAAACAGATAATAAATTATTTATGAAATAAAGGGTTTTAGTTTTTAAAAATTGAAAAGTGGGTGAAAAAAATGAGATTTATATTTGATGACAGACAGGACAAAATAGAATTAAGCGAAGAACTTTATGAAAAAATAGAAGATATAGTAGTTGAAGTGCTTGACTATGAAGGTTACGATGATGACTACGATATAAGTATTTCATTCGTTGATAACAAGGAAATACACGAATTAAACAAACAGTTCAGAGACGTTGACAGAGCGACAGATGTTCTTTCGTTCCCAATGCTTTCAGATGATTTTGAAGAAGTTGAATACGAAGAACAGTCTTTAGGGGATATAGTTGTATCTCTTGAAAGAGCTCTTGAACAGAGCGTTGAATATGGACACAGCTTTGAAAGAGAAGTATGTTTTTTAGTGTGTCACAGTATGTTCCATCTTTTAGGATATGACCATGATACAGAAGAACATACTAAAGAAATGAGAGAAAAGGAAGAATCCGTTTTAGCAAAACTTAATATAACAAGGGAGTAGTCGAAAATGGAAGAAAAGAAGAAGAAAAAGGGTAAGCAAAATATAATAAAATCTTTTAATGCGGCAATAGAGGGTATAATCTATACATTCAAATCAGAAAGAAATATGAAGATACACTACCTGCTTTCATTTGGAATACTTGTAGTGAGTTTGTTCTTCAAACTTTCAAGACTTGAGTTTATGATGCTGCTTATGTCTATAACTTTGGTGGTTGTAGCTGAAATGCTTAATACAGCTGTTGAAAAAACAGTTGACCTTGTTACATCCGAATATCATGAACTGGCCAAAATTGCAAAGGATGTTGCGGCAGGTGCGGTTTTAGTTTCTGCACTAAACTCAGTTGTAGTCGGATACCTTATATTCTATGATAAGCTTACACAGCTTTCTGGATATTTAATCTATTCAATAAGAGAGTCAGAGCTTCATATAACGCTTATATGTATAGTAATAGTTCTTTTGGCCGTTGTTGCAGCAAAGGCTTTAACAGACACAGGAACACCTCTTCAGGGTGGAATGCCTAGTGGACATTCAGCACTTGCATTTGCTATAGCTACTGCAATAACTTTAATGACAGCCAGAGTTGAAGCATCTACACTGGCATATATAATGGCGTTTATGGTTGCACAAAGCAGGATTGAAGGACATATACATTCCATGTGGGAAACCGTGGCAGGCGGTGTACTTGGAACACTTATTGCAATAATAGTATTCCAGTTAGGTATGTTTTACTAAAAAACTTATATTGTGATATAATGAAGGCTATATAATTATTATTACTAAATTTGAGAAAAAATTCAGTTAGGAGAATGAAAACAAATGTTTAAATCAGGTTTCGTAAGTATAGTAGGTAGACCAAATGTTGGTAAATCTACTTTAATGAATAATGTTGTAGGGGAAAAAATTGCCATAATGAGTGATAAACCTCAGACTACAAGAAATACAATACAGGCTGTATATACAGATGATGAAGCACAGATAATATTCCTTGATACACCAGGTATACACAAGCCTAAAAATAAACTGGGAGAAATAATGGTAAAAGCAGCAACAGATGCTTTTAGCAATGTAGAGCTTATATTATTTGTTGTCGACAGTTCCAGAAAGATAGGACCTGGAGACAGAAGAATAATGGAAGATCTAAGAGGGGTAAAAACACCTATAGTACTTGTGATAAATAAAATAGACCAGTTAAAAGATAAAGATGAATTATTTGACATCATAAAAATGTATGATAAGGAAAATCTATTCAAGGAAATAGTTCCAATATCAGCACTTAAGGGAAAAAATGTAAATACACTTGTTGAAGTTATAAAAAATGACCTTGAAGAAGGTCCAAAATATTTCCCGGACTATATGATAACAGACCAGCCTGAAAGAGTTCTTATAGCAGAACTTATAAGAGAAAAGGTATTACATTATGTAGATGATGAGGTTCCACATGGTGTAGCTGTTGAAATAGAAAGAATGAGAAAAAGAGAAAACCGTGACATAATAGACGTATCAGCGGTTATATACTGTGAAAGAGATTCTCACAAAGGTATAATAATAGGAAAAGGCGGAAGAAAATTAAAAGGAATAGGAAAATCTGCAAGACAGGATATAGAATTATTACTTGGATCACAGATAAATCTTCAGCTTTGGGTTAAGGTTAAAGAAAATTGGAGAAATTTACAGAACTATATAAACAATTTCGGACTCAATGACAATGGTAAATAATGTTTAATCCGAAAAATACATTGTAAAGGTGAATAAAATGGATAGGACACAGGAAACATCGCAAGACCTGATCGATGAGGTCAAGTCGCTTATAGAAAATCATAGATATATTGAACTTAGAGAATTTTTAGAGGAATATCATATAATAGATATATTTGATATAATGTCAGGACTTGAAGAAGAAGACATGCAGATAAAAATGTTTGAGGTTCTTCCAAGTGATATGGCAGCATCTATTCTTGAAGAAAGCGGAGTGGAATTTTTCAGTAAAATGATTTCAAAGCTTGAGATAGAACACGCAAAAGATATACTTGAAAATATGTCTCTTGGAGATATGGCGGATATACTTAATGAGCTTGAAGAAAACGAAAGATTAAAGATAATAGAATATCTTAATCCTGAAGATGCAGCTGGTGTAAAAGAACTTCTTTTCTATGAAGATGATACAGCTGGTGGAACAATGACAAAAGGATACATAGCTATAAATAAAGATAAAACAGCACTTGAGGCTATAGAAACCATGAGAGAAGAAGCTGAAGATGCTGAAACAATCTACTATATATATGTTATAGATGACGAAAATAAACTTGTCGGGGTTCTTTCTTTAAGAGAACTTATAGTAGCCAGAAATGATGCCATAGTAGAAGATCTTATGATCGAAAATATAATATCAGTTTACGATTATGAAGACAGGGAGGAAGCAGTAAGACTTGTTTCAAAATATAATCTTGTTGCCATACCTGTTATTGATAAAGAAAACCATCTTATGGGTATAATAAAAGTAGACGATATAATAGACGTTATGGAAGAAGAAGCAAATGAAGATATGTATAAACTTGCAGGTAGTTCAGAACATGAAATGGATATAGCTGAGGATGAAAATTCTACGTTATTCCAGCAGATAAAATCTTCACTTAGAGGAAGAATGCCATGGCTTATACTTGCTCTTATAGGTGGAATAATAGCATCAATGATTCTTTCTAAGTTTGAAGTTATAGTGGATTCAAAATTTGTACAGCTTTTATTCTTTGTACCGCTTGTAATCGGTATGGGGGGAAATACAGGAAGCCAGGCATCATCGGTCACTATAATAACACTTTCAAACAGAGATGTTGATAGAAAAGATATTTTAAAGGAATGTACGGTAGGACTTATAGCCGGGATAATATGTAGTATTCTGGCCGGATTATTTATATATTTCGCATTAGAGGCAGTGGATTTAGCAATAATAGTTTCTATTTCCTTACTTCTTAATATGCTTATAGGTTCAATAATGGGAGTTCTAATGCCATTATTCCTTATAAAAATTGACTCAGATCCGGCTACATTATCAACACCGGTAATAACAATGTTTTTAGATATAGCAGGAATAGCTGTTTACTGTGCAATAGCAGCGGTGATGCTAGGAAAAATGATGTAATAAATAAATTTTAAGAGGCGGTAGAGATGAATATTTTAAACACACAGGGAGTAGTTCTTAGACTATCCGGATACTCTGAAAATGATGTTATATTAACCATTTTCACAAGAAATATTGGAAAAGTTTCTGCAATAGCAAAAGGAGCTAAAAGAAATAAATCCTCTCTTATGGCGGCATCTCAGTTATTTGCCTTTAGTGATTTCACATTAAAAAAACAGAGGGGAATGTACAGGGTATCACAGGCACAGGTCATAAAGAGTTTTTATGATATAGCATATGACCTTGATGCATTTTCGTATGCGTCTTATATTTCAAGACTTGTTGAGAACTCACTTCTTGAAAATCAGACAAATGTGAAGTTATTTGCCCTTCTTGTAAAGACATTATATCTTCTTTCAAAAGAGGATACAGATAAGAAGCTTATAGCAACTGCATTTGAACTGAAGTTTTCTGATTACATGGGATTTTGTCCAATAGTAGACAGATGCAGTGTATGTGGTGATAAAAGTGAAAAAAGGGCGATTTTTAATATAGAAGAAGGTGGAATGATCTGCAGAAGATGTGCAGAAAATCTCCAGGGAAATATAATTTTAGATATGACTACTAAGGATTTAATGAGGTATATCCTTGGTAATGATATAGAAACTGTAAGTAATGCCAGAGTTAATGGAATTCTTACGAATGAGCTTTCAAAACTTATGAAAAAGTATCTTACAGCATATGTAAGCAACTTAAATCTAAAATCTTTGCACATATTCGATGGTGTTAAAGATAAATAAAAGGAGCTGATAAGTATGAATAGTGGTATAACAGTAGAAATGGTAGATCAGGTTATGGAAAGAGTGCCGGATGCAACTTATAAAGAAGTAAGAGTTGCACTTATAAAATCTGAAGGCGATGTTTTAGATGCTATAATAATACTTGAAGAAGAAAAGAAGAATCCTAAGAAAATAAGAAAAGATTTAAAAAATGGTACAGTTGAAATGGTTAAACTGGGAACAAAAGAAATTGGAAGAATTGCTAATAAAGGCTTAACAGCCGGATTAAAAATTGGAGCCAAAATAGGTGAAATATGTAATGACAAATTAAATGAAAAAAAATAATAGAAACATATTGAAGTTTATTATTTATAAAGGAGCTGATTATTATGAGTAATAATATAACAATTGAAATGGTAGACCAGGTTTTAGAAAGAGTACCGAATGCTTCATATAAGGATGTAAAGGAAGCTCTTATACAGACAGATGGAAATATTCTTGAGGCTATAATAGCACTTGAAGAAAAGGGGAATAAGCCAAAAGATAAAAAAAGAGTTGAAGATATATTCGAAAAAAACAGAGAAAAAATAGAAGATGCTTTTAACTTTGAAGAAAAAGAAGAAGATAAATCAAAAGTTCTTGAAGATGCAAAAAAAGACCTTTTAAATCTTGTTCATACAGCAAATCAGGTCAGAATAATAGTAGATAAAAATGGAAAACAGATAATGAATGTACCATTTACAATGGGTGTTTTAGGAGTGGCTATTATGCCGGTAATGACAGTTCTTGGACTTTCAGCAGCTGTTCTAACTAATTATAGTATAAAAATTCTAAATGAATCAGATAATACTGTAGTTGACCTTGGCGAACTTAATGAAGAAAAGGTAAAAATCTTAAAGGATGTCTTCTTTAATACAGCAAAAGAAATGAAAGATGTAGTTTCAAAGGAAGAAGATGTAAAAGACGATAAAGATATAACTGAAGATTTAATGAATCAGGATTGCGACGATAATAAGGATGTAACTGATGAATTAATAAATCAGGAAGAAGGAAATGACAAATAAGAATAGTAAATAAAATTATTTTAAAAAATAATTTTGATTTGGTATACGGGGTGTTCACAAGTTGACATTTAATATCTAATCTGATATTCTTAGAACATATGAAAGTATTGTAAAATAGCCTTTCGTGTATGCGAAAGGCTATACAATTATAGGAGGGATTTTTATGAATTTTCAAGAGATGATTCTTGCTCTACAGAAGTACTGGTCTAAGCAGGGATGTATCATAACACAGCCATATGATGTGGAAAAAGGTGCGGGTACAATGAACCCTAACACTTTCCTAAGATCACTTGGCCCAGAACCATGGAAGGTATGCTATGTAGAACCTTCTAGAAGACCTGCAGACGGAAGATACGGAGAAAATCCAAACAGACTTTATCAGCATCATCAGTTCCAGGTAATATTAAAACCATCACCAGATGATATACAGGATTTATACTTAGATAGTTTAAAAGAAATAGGAATAAACCCACTAGAACACGACATAAGATTCGTTGAAGACAACTGGGAAGGTGCGACAGTAGGTGCTTGGGGCCTAGGCTGGGAAGTATGGCTTGATGGTATGGAAATAACACAGTTCACTTATTTCCAGCAGGTAGGAAACCAGGAATGTAGCCTTGAAACAGGAGAAATAACTTACGGACTTGAAAGAATAGCTATGTATATACAGGACGTTGACAGTGTATACGATCTTAAATGGAATGACGAACTTACTTACGGAGATGTATTCCAGAAACAGGAATATGAAAACTCTGTATACGCATTTGATGAATGTAATGCTGAACTTCTTTTCCATCTATTCGATGAATACGAAAAAGAAGCATTAAAATTAATGGACAAGGGTCTTGTAATCCCTTCTTACGACTATGTACTTAAATGCTCTCACACATTTAATACACTTGACGCAAGAGGTGCTATAGGTGTCAGCCAGAGAGCCGCATTTATAGGAAGAGTAAGAAATATGGCTAAAGTTGTAGCTGAAACTTATTTAAAACAGAGAGAAGAAATGGGATTCCCTCTATTAAAAAAGGATGGTGACAAATAATGAATAACTACCTTTTATTTGAAGTCGGCGTTGAAGAAATGCCATCTAGATTTGTTGCCAGCACATTAAAACAGATAAAAGACAGTGCTGCATCAATGCTTAAAGAAAAAAGAGTTAAATTTGATGATATAGAAACTTTTGCTACTCCAAGAAGACTTACTTTTGTAATAACTGGCTTAGCAGAAAAACAGGAAAATCTTGAAGAAGAAGTAAAAGGTCCTTCAAAGAAAATATCAGTAGACGCTGATGGAAACTTTACTAAACCAGCACTTGGTTTCATGAAAAGTAAAGGACTAAAACCTGAAGATATAGAATTCAAAGTGGTAGGAAAAGATGAATATCTTTTCGGTACTATAAGAGAAGAAGGTGCTGCAACAGCAGAAGTTCTTAAAGAAATACTTCCACTTGCGGTAAAATCAGTAGTATTCCCTAAAGCTATGCACTGGGCAGGAAAAGACATAAGATTTGTAAGACCTATAAGATGGTTAGTTGCACTTCTTAATGATGAAGTTCTACCAGTTGATCTTGAAGGAATAGTAGCTTCAAATGTAACTAAAGGACACAGATTCCTTGGTAAAAAAGAAATAATAGTAAATTCATTAGAAGATTATAAAGAAAAATTAAGAGAAAATTATGTAATACTTGATCAGAAAGAAAGAAAAGAAATAATAGTAAAACAGGCAGAAGCTGTAGCTGATTCTTTAGGTGGAAAAGTTATAATGGATCCAGAACTTCTTGATGAAGTAACTTGCATAGTAGAATATCCAACTGCATTCTACGGAGAATTTGACAAAGAATATCTTAAACTTCCTAAAAAGGTTGTAATAACACCTATGCAGGATCATCAGAGATATTTCCCAGTTGAAGATAAAAACGGAGATCTTCTTCCAAACTTTATCGCTGTAAGAAATGGTGATAGCTTCGGAATAGAAAACGTAAAAGCAGGGAATGAAAAAGTTCTTGAAGCGAGACTTGCGGATGCTTTATTCTTCTACAGAGAAGATACTAAGAGAGATATAAACTACTTCAAAGAAAGATTAAAAACTGTAGTATTCCAGGAAAAACTTGGAACTATATATGATAAATCTGAAAGAATAGAAAAACTTTCTGCTAAAATAGCAGATGAACTTGGATGTGCTGAAGAAAAAGAAGATATAGTTGCAGCAGCAGGTATATGTAAAGCTGACCTTGTAACTAATATGGTATTCGAATTCGACGAACTTCAGGGATACATGGGAATGGAATATTCAAAACTTGATGGTGCTAAACCAGAAGTTTCAAAAGCTATATACGAACACTATATGCCAAGATTCGCAGGAGATGAACTTCCATCATCAATACATGGTTCAGTTCTTTCAATAGCTGACAAACTTGACTCAATAGCCGGATTCTTCGCTATAGGTATACAGCCAACTGGATCTCAGGACCCATTTGCACTTAGAAGACAGGCTCTAGGAATACTTAACATATTAATGGAAAGTAAACTTACTGTTGACATAAAGAAAATATCTGAAGCAGCTCTTGAAAACTATTCAGAATTAGAATTCTGCAAAGAAGAAGTTGTAGAACAGATGTTACAGTTCTTCAGCGAAAGAATTAAAAATATGTTCAGAGACCTAGGAATAAGATACGATGTTGTTGAAGCTATATTAAATGCTGATATAAACGATATATCTGATATGCACCAGAGAGCTCTTGAACTTAACGAATGGATAAATAAAGACGAACTTGTAGAAATGCTTACTGCATTCAACAGAGTTTCTACTCTTGCTGAAAAAGCAGAAGGAACTTGCGTAGACAAAGCACTTCTTAAAGAAGAACCAGAAAAAGCTCTTTATGAGGAATTCTTTGCTGTTAAAGAAAAAGTTGAAAAAGAACTTGAAGCAAAAGCATACGGAAATGCACTTGATGCATTTGCAACTTTAAGACCAGCGGTAGATAACATGTTTGATAACGTAATGGTTATGGACAAAGACGAAGCATTAAAGAATAACAGACTAAATATGTTAAAGAACATATCTGATACAATGCTTACTATATGCGATCTTAACAAAATAGAATATAAATAATATATTTAATTTAAATTATAAAGATACAGATTTGTACAGGTCTGTATCTTTTTTTATATTTAAAAAGACATTTTCAATAGATAAAATCTATAACTACAAGAGTTTGTATTTATAAAAAATTATATAAAAACTCTATAAAAATCGTATTTATATATAAAATATCTATATAAATATAAAATACTTTTTGAAATATGAAAAATATACTATAATATTATAGAAAATGGAATCATGAAAATCCATAATAATTTAATACGGAGGCGAAAGAATGAAAAAAAGGCTGAGCATTTTAATGGCAATGGTTATATGTCTGACATCAGCTTTCTTTGTTGGATGTAACAAGGATACAGAGTCAACTGATTCTGCGGAAATAGAAGCGCGGATAGCTGACTATAAAGATGTTGACTTTATAATAAGTGCAGATGAATTAAATGAAAAATTAGGAGATAAGGATGTATTAGTATTTGACTGCAATAATCCTGATGTATATGAAAAAGGTCATATACCTGGAGCAGTTAATATAGGTATACAGTCTTTTGCAAGAACAGATAACAAAATAGGAGAAGAAGGCTGGGGTACAATAGTCGATAAAGAAGAATTAGCTAAAAGACTTAAAGCTTTAGGAATAGACAATGACAAAACAATAGTTTTCTATTCTGATATAACTAAAGGACCTGGTGCAGACGGAAGAGCTGTATGGCAGTTACAGATGGCAGGTATGGACAATGTTAAATTCTTAAATGGTGGATTAACATACTGGAATGAAAAGGGCTTTGAAACAACAAAAGAAGCTTCAGAGGCTGTACCTACTAACAAAGATGTAGTATTAAAAGACTACGATACTCAGAACTCTATAACAAAAGAAGAACTTTACGATAAATTAGATGAAGAAGTTGTTCTTGATGTAAGAACTGAAAAAGAATATAACGGTTCTCAGGATGTAGGTGAGCCAAGAGGTGGACATATAGAAGGTTCTGAACATATGTTATGGCAGGATTTAATGTATCCAAATGGTGTTATAAGAAGTAAAGAAGAAGTAAAAAATATAATGTCTGAACGTGGTGTTGGTTTAGATGATGAATTCTGCGTATACTGAACAATGGGTATCAGATCTGGCTATACAGCCATGATACTTAAAGCAGTTGGCTTTAATAATGTTAAAAACTATGAAGGATCAATCTACGAATGGGGTGGAGATTCATCAATGCCTATGGAAAAATAGGACCTGTAAAGGAGAGATTAAATGCTAAAAAATAAAAAAACATTAATAAAAATAGGTGTTGTACTTATAGTATTAATGTCATATTTCTTCATAACACCTTTGAGAGTTATGATAAACCAGATGGTATTCTATTTATCTAACTTAAATCTGGAATCAATAAAACAATATATTCTTTCTTACGGTGCATTAGCTCCGATAATATCGTTTATACTTATGCTTGTACAGTCAGTTGCGGCTCCATTACCAGCATTTCTGATAACTTTTGCAAATGCAGCACTTTTCGGATGGGTATGGGGAGCAGCATTATCATGGACAAGTGCAATGGCAGGTGCGGCGCTATGCTTCTTTATAGCAAGGTTCCTTGGAAGAGATGTTGTCGAAAAACTTACAAGTAAATACGCACTTGACAGTATAGATGAATTCTTTGAAAGATATGGTAAATATACAATTCTTATATGCAGATTATTACCTTTTATATCTTTTGATATAGTGAGTTATGCAGCGGGACTTACTTCTATGAAGTTTATACCATTCTTCATAGCAACTGGTATTGGTCAGCTTCCAGCAACACTTGTTTACTCTTATGTTGGTGAAATGCTTACTGGTGGAGCCAAATTATTTGTAACAGGGCTGATGATATTATTTGCATTGACAGTTATGATATATATGTTTAAAAAGATATATAATGATAGAAAATCAAAAGCTACAGAAAAAGCAAAATCAAAATAATTTATAATAAAAAATAGCTGTATATATTTACAGCTATTTTTTTATTTAAAGTTTTATTAAAATAAAAACAAAATACAAAATAAACCTTTTATTATATAGATATAAACTATAATATATATATTTAATATAGAAAAAATAAATATAAACTCTATAAAATTTATTTTTAAAAATATATCTAGTATACTTTAAATATATAGCAATATTATAATTTTTGTAAATATAATATAAAATAACTAAATCATAAAGGAAGATTAAAATGAAAGAAGCGGTTATATTATTCAGCAGAATACCAATAGCAGGACAGACTAAAACAAGATTAATGCCATTTTTATCTGGTGATGAGTGTGCAGGTCTGCATTCGGTATTTTTAAAGGATATATTCAATACATTAAAAATACTTAAAAGGGAAGTATACATTTTTTACACTCCAGAAGATGAGGAAAACTATATAGACAGCAATTTTAATGGATACAAAGAGAAAAAAGTACAAAGCGGAAAGGATCTTGGAGAGAAGATGTTTAATGCGATAGAGTATGTTTTATCAATGGGATATGAAAAGTGTATATTGATTGGAGCAGATGTGCCTGAAATAAAAGCAGACAGTATTGAAAAAGGATTTGAAATACTGAACGACATGGATATAGTACTGGCCCCGACTATGGATGATGGATATTATATGGTTGGTATGAAAAGAGCGATAAATGTAATATTTAAAAATCAGCATTATGGAAGCAAAAGAGTAATAGATAATACCATTGAGGCAGCTGAAAATAATGGATTTACCGTAGGACTTTCAGATTTATATATAGATGTAGATACCAAAGAAGATTTAAAATTACTTTTCAGTAAAATTGAAAGTGGAGAGTATGAATGTAAAAATACCGAAAAATATATAAATGAAATAATAAGAGAAAGGCTGGAAAAATTATGCTAAATAACGAAATTGTAGATAATTATATAAATAGCACTGAGTTTAAAAGGGCTTTTAATGTAGTGGATTCTTATAAATTAAAATCCGAACTTTTAGGTCAGGGGGAATACAATATAAATTACAGTTTTAAATTAGAAGATGGAAAAAAACTTGTAATAAGATTTAACACCAAGAGCCAGATGAATTTAGACAATCAGATAGAGTATGAATATAATGCACTTGAAATTCTCGAAAAATCAGAAAGAACACCAAAGGTATATTATTTAGACAAAACAATGGATAAGCTTCCTTATGGAGTTTTGGTTATGGAATATTTACCAGGAAATCCACTTATATATGAAGATGACCTTGAAAAAGCAGCTTATATACTTGCTGATATACACTCAACTGAGATACCAGAGAATAATTCTTTTGTTATTCCTGAGAATCCGCTTTATGCAATGCTTGATGAGTGTAAAAATATGTCATCGGTGTATTTAAACTCGGAAAAGGGAGATAAAAAGATAAAAGAGGCAATAAAAAGACTTATTAATAATGCAGAAAACTCTCTCGAGGGTAACTACATCTGTGGAGAGTACAGGATAATAAATACAGAACTTAATTCGGGTAACTTTCTTATCAATGGAAATGAAGAAGATGGCGTTAAAAATTATCTTATAGACTGGGAAAAACCAATACTTGGGGAAATTGAACAGGATTTAGGTCATTTTTTAGCACCTACAACAACATTCTGGAAAACAGATACTATTCTCTCAAGAAAAGAAATAGACAGGTTTGTTGAAATATATAAAAGAGCTATAAATGGAAGAATAGATGTATCGGGAATAGAGGAAAAGCTGGATATATATTTAAAAATGACGTGTCTTCGTGGAATTACATGGTGTTCTATGGCGTGGGTGGAATATCAGAATCCAGAAAGAGCCATAAAAAATGAATTTACATATAACAAAATATGCTCATATCTTGAAGAAAGATTTCTTGATAATATAGAACAGACTTATTTTGTGGATTAAAGAAAGGAGAATATAAATGATACAAGTAAATAAAAGGATAAAACAGATAGCGATAGTAGTATCACTTCTTTTACTTGTCTATATATATAAAAAATATTTAAGTGGAATATCTACTGAGGATTTAAGAGTATATATAGAAGGATATGGTATGTTTGCGCCTATTGCCTACATACTTATTTTTACAATACTTCCGATAGCATTTTTCCCGGTGCCGGTTCTGGCAATTGTAGCAGGACTTGTATTTGGAATGGCAAAAGGTACTATATATACACTTATTGGAGCATGGATGAATAGTGCGGTTATGTTTATAATGGCAAAGGTAATGGCCAGGGAGGTAATGCTGAACTTTTTAAAAAATAAATTACCGCCAAATCTCTGGAAGGCCTTTATTGAAGCTGATGATAAGACTTCATTTTTTATAATTTTTGTACTCAGACTTATTCCGGCAGCTCCGTATAACGTAATAAATTATGGAGCAGGTCTTAGTGGAATAAGTTTTAAAAGCTACATAATAGCCACAATGATAGGTATTTTCCCGGGAACCCTTGTTTTCTTAAACATAGGTGATAAAGCGATGGATGTAAGTGATCCTAAATTTATGGTGGCAATAGGACTTCTTATTATACTTACTCTTGTATCTCTGATTTTCGCAAAGAAAATTTCTCCCGAGAAAATCGGCGAAAAGAATAAAGGGGAAAAATCAGGACATGATAGATAGAAGTGAAATTATATCTGTAATTGTACCTGTTTATAATGAAGAAAAAAATATAGAATCTCTTCTGGATAATCTGGAAAGCTTGGATGGAAATTTTGAAGTAATATTTTCTGATGGTGGATGTACAGATAATACAGTAAGGATAATAGAAAACAGGATACCAGATATAAATAAAATAATAGAAGTATCGGATTACAGCTGTAAAAAAATGAATGTGGATAAATACAGGATTATAAAATCAGAAAAAGGAAGAGCAAACCAGATGAATAACGGAGCAAAGATTTCTATTGGAGAAAATTTATTCTTTCTTCATTGTGACAGTAAGCTGGAAACAGATGTAATAAAAAGAATAAATCTGGCTGCTGGAAAAGGAATTAAGTTTGGATGTCTGAAATTAAGATTTGAAAGCGACAATCTGATTATGAAGCTATGTGGAATAATGTCAAATTTAAGGGTAAGAACCAGAAAAATAGCATTTGGAGATCAGGGAATATTTATAAACAGAATGATATTTTTTGATAATGATGGATATAAAAAGATACCATTGATGGAGGACTATCAGCTTTCCATTGATATGAAGAAAAAATATCCTGTTGTACAGATAAATTCAATAATAACCACATCTGCTATAAGATTTGAAAAAAATGGAAGACTAAAAACAATGTACAGAATGCAGGTACTACAAAAGATGTACAGAGATGGAAAAGATATAGAAAAAATAGCAGCTATGTATAAGTAATAGGCAGGAGGTCTATTTATGAATATAGATAAATTATTAAAAGAAGAAGTAAGTGATTGTATAAGCTGCGGCCTCTGTACAAGAAAATGTGATTTCTTAAAGAAATATAATATAAATCTGGCTGAATTTACCGAGAGAAAAGACCTTGCATATCACTGTTTTTTATGTGGAGAATGTGAGAGAGTATGCCCAAAAGATATAGATGGTAAAAAAATAGCACTGATGATGAGAGAAAATTCAGTTGCAAACAACGGAGATAAAATAGCAGAGAGTGGATATTCGATGCTTATAAAAGAAAAGGTAAATTATAAGTTTAAAAATTACAAACCAGCAAAGAATAAACCGGTATTGTTTACAGGATGTAATTTTCCTTCATTTTATCCTGTGGCTACGGATAAAATATCATCTATGTTTAAAGCATTCGGAATAGATACAGTGTATGACTGCTGTGGAAAACCCATATCAGAACTCGGTCTAAAAAAAGAAGCACAGAGTATTATAGATGGAATAAACAACGAACTGGAAAAAAGAGAAGTGGACGAGGTAATAATGCTTTGTCCAAACTGTTATTATTTTTTAAAGGACAGGCTTAATGTAAAGGTAGTAAATATTTACGGCAAGCTTAAAGAACTGAATATAGGTAAAATAGTAGATAATGATGTGAAATTATTTATGCCATGTCCGGATAAAAATGATAAAGAGATTTTAAATGATATAGAAGACTTTATAAAAGACGGGGAGTATAAAATTATAAAATCCCAGTGCTGTGGCCTTGGTGGATGTGCCTCAGGAAAGGAAAAAGAGATTTCATCAGGCTTTACAAAAGATGTAGTTAGAAAAGCGGGTGATAATTTTTATGTTTATTGTGCATCCTGTGCTGGAAACTTCAGAAGAGGTGGAGCGGAAAATGTCGTGCATATATTAAATGAAATACTTGATATAGACGAAAATCCTGAAAAGGGGATAAAAAGCGTAATAAACAGAATGAAATGCATATTTAAAAGGTAGATTAAAAGAGCTGATAATTAAATTTAAAATATATTTAGGAGGAAATAATATTATGAGTTATTATTTTGAAAAAGAGGACTTAAAGAAATTCGGAGAAGGAATAATAGGAGAAGATGCTCCGGATTTATGGAACAAATTTATGAGCTACTATGGAGAAGTATTTGAAGAAGGAGCACTTTCAAAGAGAGAAAAGGCATTAATAGCACTTGCTGTTGCACATGCTGTACACTGCCCATACTGTATAGACTCATATACAACAGGATGTCTTGAAAATGGAGCAAATCAGGAACAGATGACAGAAGCACTACACGTTGCAGCTGCAATAACAGGTGGAGCAACTCTTGCATACGGAGTTCAGATGAAAAACGAAGCAAATAAACTGGAATTCTAAAGATGGTGGTGTATATATAATGAACAGATTAGAAAAACTTGAAGGCATAACACCATTTAGAAAAAAGGTAGAGCATAAAGAGTGGCTGAAAACTAATGAAAAATTATCAACAATACAGATAAATGTAGGTAATTTATGTAATATGAGATGTAAACACTGCCACGTTGAAGCTGGACCAAATGGAAAAGATATAATGTCAAAAGAGGTTATGGAAGCCTGTCTTGACATTGTAAAAAATAATCCTTCTATTAAAGTAATAGACATAACTGGTGGGGCACCTGAAATGAATCCTAATTTTGAATGGTTTATGGATGAGGCTGTAAATATTGCTGAAAAAGTAATAGTGAGAAGTAATATAACAATATTACAGGAAGAAGGATACAGACATCTTCCCAAAAGGTTTGCTGAAAATAAAGTTGAGGTTGTAGCATCACTTCCATATTATTCAGAAAGAGACTGCGACAGACAAAGAGGTAAAGGGTCATTTAAAAAAATAATAGCCGGATTACAGGAATTAAATGAACTTGGATATGGAAGCAGTGAAGAGCTTGTATTAAATCTTGTATATAATCCTGGTGGAGCATTTTTACCACCACCACAGGAAGAAATAACGAGACAGTATAAACTTAAACTGTTAAAGGAATACGGAATAGTATTTAATTCAGTGTTTAATATATTGAATAATCCAATAGGAAGATTTGGAGCGTTTCTGGAAAGAAGCGGAAATCTTCTTCCATATATGCAAAAGCTTGAGTCTGCGTATAATGAAGATGCTGTGAAAAATATGATGTGCAGGGATCAAATTTCTGTCGGATGGGATGGAAAGGTGTATGACTGCGATTTCAATCAGGCTGAAAATCTGGAAATAGAGGGAAAGAAAAATGTATTTGATTTATCTAGAGAAGGCATCTGTCAAAGAAATATAATGACAGGTAATCACTGTTATGCCTGCTGTGCAGGAGAGGGTTCAAGCTGAGGTGGATCAATAGTTGAATAATAAGAAGAAAAGAGGCTGTGTAGGTTACATCAGCCTCTTTTAAATATGAAATTTATAAAATTTCTTCGAGTATCTGTATTACATCAACAACAAGCTTTGGACAGAACGTCGTAAGAGTGTTTTCTTCGGTTAAAATACGCATATCATCCGGATCAGCAAGACAGAGCCCGCCAAGAAGGTCTTTGCATATACATGAGTTATATTTTTCTTTAAATTTCCGTTTAAATTCCATTACCTTTCCAACGTTTAGATTTTTAATATCAGGAGTATATGGTTCACAGTGTCCGTATTTTAAACCTATGACTATTAGAGCACCTGAATATGCACCGCACATATATCCTTCAAATACACCACCACCAAAGGCAGCAGAAACTTTTTTCGCCATTTTATCACTTATTCCAAGCTCATCAGCAAAGTAAGAGACTACTATCTGAGAGCAGTCAAATCCCTGTACAAAATAATTTTGTACTTCTTTTATTGTTATCATAATTTATCACCTCAAATTAAAGAATATAGAAATACAAATTTACAGTCAACGAAAAAGATATAACTATAAGTAAAATAAATATACTGTTTATATAATATAGAAAAAAACTATACGCATAAATAATAGAATTTATGAAAAAATATAATTATTAATAAAAATAGAGATACTGATTATATGTAAAAACAGATATTACTGAATTTAAAAGTAAAATAAAAAAGAGAATAATAGAGAGAGGTGATAGTTTTATTATTATCAAAATTAAGATATAAAATATCGATATAGTGTATAATAAAAAAATTAGTCCATATTTTTTCAATTAATCAAATGTGTTATATTAATTAAATATTTTTGATAATAATAAAACAGAATTTATAAGAGTATACTTTAACATAAAAATTGACAATAAATGATTATATAATAATAAAATTAATATTAAAGTATATCATATATATGATATATTAAAAATTTAATTATCGGTTAAAGCAGAAAAATAAGTTCTATAATTTAGAAAATTTAAAAAATTATATATTGAACATATTTAAAATACTTAATAAAATAATGTTAAAAGTGGTTATACAAGCATAAAGATTTAATAAAAAAATAATATTGGTAAATATTGTGTATTTTTGAAATATATACTACAATAGTAAGTGAAAGTGATATATATTATAAATGTATAAAAAGAGAATAATATATAATAAACGCATAAAAAATATGAAAATACTATTTACAGAATGATACATACAGTTATATAATATACTATATTAGCATGATAAGTTAAAAAGTATAACACAATGAAAGAAGGTGATTACCATACAGCTCAATGAAAGACAATTAAAAATCATTGATATAGTTAAGGAACACGAGCCGATAACAAGCGAATGTATAGCTGCTAGTTTAAATGTAACAAGAGCTACACTTAGATCTGATCTGGCTATTCTTACTATGACTGGGATTCTTGATGCAAGACCTAAAGTTGGATATTTTTATTCAGGAATGAACGAAATAAATATCACCGGCAGCAATGTTAAAGAAAGAAAAGTTGAAAGTATAATGAGTTTACCAATTCTAACAAAACAGAGTGATAGTATATATGATGCAATAGTAAATATGTTCCTTTCTGACGTTGGAAGCATAGTTATCATAGACGACAATGACAATCTTTGCGGAGTTGTATCGAGAAAGGATCTTCTGAAAGCGACTATAGGAGGCTCTGACATAAACAAAATGCCGATTGGTATGATAATGACTAGAATGCCTAATATAGTTACACTTGATAAGAACGACACAGTTCTTACAGCTACAAGAAAAATAATAGAGCATGAAATCGATTCTATTCCAGTAGTAGAAAAATCTGGAAAAAATCGGTCTGATTTAAAGGTTGTAGGAAGAATTTCTAAGACAACTATAACAAAGCTGTTCTTGGAAATTATTGATAGTTAGGAGGAATGCCAATGGAAAAACTTATGATATATGTAATATCCGATTCCATCGGTGAAACAGGAAGAAATGTAGTAAAGGCTGCGATGTCTCAGTTCTATGGAAAATATCCATACGAGATAAAGAGATTTCCATATATATCTGATAATGACAGTTTACTTAAAATTCTTGAAGAAGCAAAAGAAAATAATGCAATAGTTGTATATACTCTTGTTGAAGAGGAGATGTGCAAATTTATAGAAGAATATACAGCAAAAGAAGGCATAATTTCTGCTGACCTTATGTCTGATATGCTTAAAAAGTTAAGCGGTCGTTTAGGAAGTAAACCTAAAAGAGAACCAGGTATAATAAGAAAAATGGACGAGTCTTATTTCAAAAGAATTGATGCCATAGAATTTGCGGTTAAATACGATGATGGAAAGGATCCAAGAGGTGTTCTAAAGGCGGATCTTGTTCTTGTAGGTATATCAAGAACGTCAAAAACTCCTTTAAGTATGTACCTTGCAAATAAACATATTAGAGTGGCAAACGTTCCCCTAGTTCCAGAGGTACCAATACCAAAAGAACTGGCAGACGTTAACTCTAAAAAGATAATAGGTCTTACAAATTCACCTGAAAAGCTGAATCAGATAAGATCTGAAAGATTAAAGGCTCTTGGGCTTTCAAGCAGAGCAAATTATGCAAACCTTGAAAGAATATTAGCAGAGCTTGACTATTCTGACGAGATATTTAAGAGATTAGGTTGTCCTGTTATAAATGTTGCTAATAAAGCGATAGAAGAAACAGCAGGAATAATCATTGATATTATGAAGGAAAACGGTTTAAACATAGTTAATAAAGATGGTGAAATATAGCAGCACAAAGTTGCTTATTATAAAAAAATTACATTAATACAATTATTAAAAACTAATGGGGGATTTAAAAATGGGAACTAAATACGTTTACAGTTTTAAAGAAGGTAACAAAGATATGAAATCTCTACTAGGAGGAAAAGGAGCTAACCTTGCAGAAATGACAAGAATAGGTCTACCAGTTCCTCAGGGATTTACAATCACTACAGAAGCTTGTAATGATTACTACGTAAGTGGTAAAACAATAAAACAGGAAATAATAGACGAAATAGCTGAACATCTTACAGAACTTGAAGAACTTCAGGGAAAAAAATTAGGATGCACTAAGAATCCTTTACTAGTATCAGTTCGTTCTGGAGCAGTAATATCTATGCCAGGTATGATGGATACAATATTAAACCTTGGATTAAATGATGACAGTGTTCTTGGTCTTGCAGATGCAACTAAAAACGAAAGATTCGCTTATGACAGTTACAGAAGATTCATACAGATGTTCTCTGATGTCGCTATGGAAGTGCCTAAATACAAATTTGAAAACGTATTAGACAGAATAAAAGAAGAAAAAGGATACAACTTCGATACTGATTTAACTACAGAAGATTTAAAAGGTGTAGTTGAAGAATACAAAGCAATATACAAAAAAGAAATAGGTGAAGACTTCCCACAGGATCCTAAAAAACAGTTAATGTTATCAATAGAAGCTGTTTTCAGATCTTGGAACAACCCAAGAGCAATAGTATATCGTAAATTAAACGACATAGCTAATGACCTTGGTACTGCAGTTAATATACAGTCAATGGTATTCGGTAACATGGGTGAAGACAGTGGTACAGGTGTTGCATTCACAAGAAACCCAGCTACAGGAGAAAACAAATTATTCGGTGAATACTTAATAAATGCACAGGGTGAAGACGTTGTTGCAGGTATAAGAACTCCACAGGCTATATCTACATTAAAAGATGTAATGCCAGAAATATACGATCAGTTCGTAGAAGTAACTAAAACTCTTGAAAATCATTACAGAGATATGCAGGATATAGAATTCACTATAGAAAACAGAAAATTATTCATGCTTCAGACTAGAAATGGTAAGAGAACAGCTAAAGCAGCTATAAACGTTGCGGTTGATCTAGTTAATGAAGGAAAAATAGATAAAAAAGAAGCTATAATGAGAGTTGCTCCAAACCAGTTAGATCAGTTATTACATCCAACATTTGAAGCAAAAGCATTAAAAGAAGCTGAACAGTTAGCTAAAGGTCTTCCAGCATCACCAGGTGCAGCTTGTGGTAAAGTTTACTTCAATGCAGAAGATGTTGTTAAAGCAGTAGAAGGTGGAGAAAAAGCTCTTCTAGTAAGACAGGAAACTTCTCCAGAAGATATAGAAGGTATGGTAAAAGCTGAAGGTATACTTACAGCAAGAGGTGGTATGACATCTCACGCAGCAGTTGTTGCAAGAGGTATGGGTAAATGCTGTGTTGCTGGATGCGGTGAAATAAAAGTTGATGAAGCAGCTAAAGAAATAAGAAAAGGTGACCTTGTTATAAAAGAAGGAGAATACTTATCAATAGATGGTTCAACTGGATCAGTATATGTTGGTGAAGTTAAACAGTCTCCAGTAGAAATGACAGGAAACTTCGAAACACTTATGAGCTGGGTTGATGAAGTTAAACAGATGATGGTTAGAACAAACGCTGATAACCCAAGAGATGCAAAAGCTGCAGTAGAATTCGGAGCTGAAGGTATAGGACTTTGCAGAACTGAACACATGTTCTTCGACGAAGACAGAATACCAGCAGTTAGAGAAATGATATTATCAGAAAACGTTGAACAGAGAGAAAAAGCATTAGCTAAAATACTTCCAATGCAGAGACAGGACTTCTTAGAAATATTCGAAGTTATGGATGGAAAATCAGTTAACATAAGACTTCTTGACCCACCACTACACGAATTCCTACCAGAAATAAATGATGAAGCTACTATAAAAGCTCTTTCTGACAGCATGGGAATATCAGTAGAAAGCATAAAGAAAAGAATAGTAGACCTTGCAGAATTCAACCCAATGCTAGGACACAGAGGTTGTAGACTTGCTATAACTTACCCAGAAATATGCGTAATGCAGGCAAGAGCAATAATGGAAGGTGCTATAGAAGCAACTAAGAAGGGAATAAAAGTTTCTCCAGAAATAATGGTTCCATTAGTTGGTGAAGTAAATGAACTTAAAGTTATAAGAGAAATGATAACTGAAACAGTAGAAAAAGTAATGGAAGAAGCAGGAGTTAAAATAGACTACACAATAGGTACAATGATAGAAATACCAAGGGCTTGTGTAACTGCTGACGAAATAGCAGAAGTTGCGGACTTCTTCAGCTTCGGTACAAATGACCTTACTCAGATGGGATTCGGATACTCAAGAGACGACGCTGGTAAATTCCTAGGCGAATACGTTGACAAAGAAATACTTGAAAAAGATCCATTCCAGGTACTAGACCAGAAGGGTATAGGTAAATTCGTTAAGATAGCTGCTAAATTAGGTAGAGATGTTAAACCAGAACTTAAACTTGGTATATGTGGTGAACACGGTGGAGAACCATCATCAGTAGAATTCTGCTACAACACAGGATTAAACTACGTATCTTGCTCTCCATACAGAGTTCCAATAGCAAGACTTGCTGCTGCTCAGGCATCAATAAAAAATCCTAGAAAATAATTTTTAATAGTAGATTATAAATACAGATAGTATGTAATATAATAGAAGTATCCTCTTGTATAAGAGGGTACTTCTTTTTTTAGGATGATAAATTATATAATTAAATTGAAAAAATCAATTACAGGGTTATTTATAAAAGGAAAAAGGGTAAATATTTAAATATATAGGTATCCTCTAAAAATAAAAAAGAGAATACTTATTTTTATATATGTTATTTAGTAAATATGTTTTGAGGTGAGATTTTTATGGGAAAGATAAAAGTTTGGACAAAGCAGAATAAAAAAGTACTTGAAGAGCTTGAGAAAAATGGGAGGCATATAGTAAAAAAAGAATATATAAATATGGATTTAAAAGAACAGGCAGGACTTGTTCTTGAAACGTATGACTGGCTTGTAAGAAATGGTCCACATTCAGACGAAAAACCTGAGGATGTAATATATCCTGTCTGGATTTCATTTGAGAAAAATGCTACTATGATGAACGACGATAACTCAGTAATAATAGAACTGGAAATAGACGAGGATATAATTACACTTGTTAATATAGAAAAATGGGGAATGATATTAAACTATTCATATATTCCAAAAGATAAAGAAGATGAAAAAAGGCATAAACAGATTCTGAAGGATTACGGAGTAGGAGACGCACAGGCATTTATGAGCAGATTTTATCCGGACATAAAAAGAGAGATAATGGAAAGCTGGAAAAGACTGTTTGACGATGATGTAAAATCAGGAAGTAAAGCATGCTACGGCAATATATGGGAGATAAAAAAAGAGTGGATAACAGATATAATAAGATAGATTTATTATAAATAATGTATGTAAACAAGTATTAAAAATAATGGAGGAATTAAATATATGACGCTTAAAGAGGCGGTAATGAGCAGAATTTCAAGAAGAGCTTATACAGGCGAACCGATAGAAAAAAATAAAAGAGATGTTATAGAGTCGCTTATAGAAAAGATAAACAACACAACAGAACTTAAAATAGAACTTCTGGATAATGGAGCTGATATGGTATCTGGAATGAAGGGATATGGATTTTTCAAGGGTGTAAGAGAGGTAATAGTTATAAAGGGAGATATAACTTCAAAGGAAGCTTTGGAAAAAGCGGGTTATTTTGGTGAGCTTATTGTTTTAGAGGCTGAAAAATTAAATCTTGGTACATGCTGGGTTGGCGGAACTTATTCTAAAAAAGCAGAAAATCTTAAATGTGATAACGGAGAGTCTGTTTTCTCACTTATTACAATTGGAAATGTGGTAAAGGAAAAGACTACAAAGGAAAAATTCATAAGATCAATGATACACAGAAAGAGTAAATCAATAGAGGATATGAGTGAATATGATACAGAAATGCCGGAATGGTTCATAACTGGTATGGAAGGGATTGTAAGAGCTCCGTCTGCGCTTAATTCACAGAAGACAAAGGTAAAATATAAAAATGGTGATGTTATTATAAGTATAGATTACAGCAGAAGTTTTGATATGATTGACTTTGGAATTTGTAAGCTGCATTTTGAAGTTTTATGTGGTGGAAGATTTGAAGCTGGAAATGATTCAAAATGGAGTAGAGAAGAAAAATCTGATTATCTGGGATATACAGATTAATAAATAAAAGATAGTATAGGAATAAAAGAAAAAATACCCAGTGGATAATTCCAAATGGGTATTTTTTTATTATAAATTTTGAAAAAGTTATCAAACAATATGTGTATTTTTAATCATCTTTTCTATTCACAATCCAGCCATACATTCCTGTAGCAGGATTTTTTTCATATTTTACAACTGCATTGAATTTATTACCATTCTGATCCTTTGCTGATTTTAAATCAGCCTCTCCCTTTTTAAGAAGTGATTTTACCATTGTCTTTGTAGGTTTCTTTTTAATCTTTTTAAAGTACCGGTCTTCCTTCCATATACCGTATTTACATTCTCTGTAATTTTCACAGAAGAAGCCTTTATCATATTCAAAGACATCTTTTCCACAGACAGGACATTTTCCAAGTGACTGTTTTTTAGTATCATCAGAAGCTCCTTTAGCTTTTGATGAACCTGCATTTGTTTTGCTGACAGTACAAGTAGAACCCGATGCCGATTTTTTAGCTCCCTGTTTTGAATTTGCATATGCAAGAGAGGACTCTTTTACATATTTTTTAGTCTTTGCGTTATATACATAGCTTTCCGTATTTATATTTCTCTTTTTATCAAATTTCATGGTATTTACACTTCTGACTATGAAGCTGCATATGTTATTAAGGTATTCCTTTCTTGTGAATTCACCCTTCTGTATATCATTTAAACTCTTTTCAAGCTTACCGGTAAAGTCAACGTCAAGAAGTTCTTTAACGGGGAAGATTTCAACCAGATTCTGACCTAAGTCTGTTATATAGTAAGATTTTCCCTTCTTTTTAACATAGCCTACATCCTTTATCTTTTTAAGAACATCGGCTCTTGTTGCAGATGTACCTATTGAATATCCTGAAAGTACAGCGCTGTCTTCATCAGATACGTTTTTACCACAGTTTTTCATGGCTTTAAGAAGAGTATCTTCTGTGTATGATTTAGGCGGAGTAGTCTGTTTTTCAACTGCTTCTATTTTAAGAACATCGACCATTTCATTTTTTTCGACCATAGGAAGAAGTTCGTTTTTTTCCTTCTTATTATATAATTCAAGGTATCCCTTTTCTTTAAGAACCTTTCCTTTTGTTATGAATAAATTTTTATCCACATCTGTTTTGATTTCTGTATTTTCAAATTCAGCAGGCGGCATAAATGCAGCTATGAATCTGTCTCTTATAGCTTCATATACTATTCTTTCGTCTTCAGATAAAGACGTAGGAACTATATATGTGGGAGTTATCGCACTATGGCTGTCTACCTTTGAAGAGTCGAAAACTCTTTTAGTCTTTGAAAATTTGATTTTATCCTCAAAAGGAAGTCCCTGTTTTAATTTGTTTAGTGTCTGTTCAGCCTTTGAAACAAGACTTTCTTCAAGGAAGATTGAATCTGTTCTTGGATATGTTATAAATCCACCTTTTCCTTTACCTTCATATAAAGACTGACATACGCTAAGTACCTTATCAGATGTAAAGCGTGCATATTTAGAAGTTATATATCCCTGAAGAGAAGTTAAACTGAACAGCTTTGGTGCGTATTCCTTGGTTCTTGTAACCTTCTTTTCTTTTATAACTCCTTTGTCTGAGGTAATTTTATCTATTATCTCTTTACATTCCTCAAGGGTATCAACCTTGCTTTCTTTTCCTTTTATATATTTACCTTTGTAATTTCCGTTTTCAGCTTTGAAAGTTCCTTCTATTTCATAGTATTTTTTAGGAACAAAATTCTTTATTTCCATATCTCTGTCGTATATTAATTTTACAGTTGGAAGAATAACCCTTCCTATATTAAGCATTTTTCCATTTCCGTATTTAAGCGTTGCGACAGATGTGAAGTTTATACCTATAAGCCAGTCTGTTATAAGTCTTGTATATCCTGCAGCCTGAAGATTTAACATTTCTTTGTTTTCTTTAAGTGAATCCATTCCTCTTGTTATATCCTCTGGTGTCCATTCATTTACAAGTATTCTTTTTATCGGTTTTTTAGGCTTTATAAGGAAGAATATAAGAAATGCTATAAGTTCTCCCTCTCTGTCGTTATCGGTAGCATTTATTATATATTCAATATCGTCTCTTTTTAAGAGATTTTCTATTATTCCGAACTGTTCCCTTTTACTTTTATCTACTTTGAATTTAAATTTATCTGCTGGAATGAAAGGAAAGTTTTCCATTTTCCATGATCCAGAGTATCTGTCTTTGTCATAATCCTTCATGTCGAAAAGAGAAACGAGGTGTCCGACAGCATATGTAACTATATAGCCGTTTCCTTCGAAGTATCCCTTGTTTCTTGTCTTTGCCCCTAGAAATGAGGCTATTGTCTTGGCAACAGAAGGTTTTTCCGCAAGTATTAATTTCATAGAAGCTCTCCTTTTTAAAATTCTTCTGTGTAAAAAATAATAAATAGACAGCTTAAAAACTGCCTATAATAAGTATTTTCATCTTTGTAATGATTATATACATAATAAATAATATTTGATTATACATTACATCAGATTAATTATAATGTTATTAACTCTAAAAAACATAATATTTTTTTCTCTGTGAAAAGAGAACATATTGCCTTTTAAAGATATTGATATAATCAGCCATTATATATACAAATCTGATATTTGAATTCAATAATATTATTTAAACTGTTATTTATATAGTATAATATATTTAGATTAGATTTTCAAATTCAGGAGGAACATATGTTTGAAGTAAAGATAAAAAAATTACATGAAGATGCAATAATACCAAAATTTGCACATATAGGAGATGCAGGAATGGATCTTTATTCTGTAACAGAAACAGAAATACCTGCAGGTGAAACAAGACTTATAAAAACTGGAATAGCTATACAGCTTCCTCATATGACTGAAGCTCAGGTAAGACCAAGAAGTGGACTTGCTCTTAAAAATTCTATAACAGTTCTTAATACACCAGGAACAATAGATGAAGGATACAGAGGTGAAATAGGTGTTATACTTATAAACCACGGTAAAGAAACTTTTAAGGTTGAAAAACATATGAAAATAGCACAGATGGTTGTAAAACCAATATATGAAGTAACAACAGTTGAAGTTGAAGAATTAACTGACTCTGAAAGAGGAGAAGGTGGATTCGGATCAACAGGAGTAAAATAATTTTTTTATAATATAATGAAAAAGCTCTGGTGGAATCACATTAAGTGAGTTCTTACCAGAGCTTTTCGTTAAGGATTAATTTTATATGTTAGGCAATAACCTGCTTGTCTATTTGAATTCTACACCTTCAAGACCTTCAAGATTTAACCCAAGCTGTTCCATAACGTTCTTATTAACTATAAGCCGAGTATCTTCTAAAGTAGAAACTGGTATTTCTGATGGAGATTTTCCGTTTAATATATCCCCTGCCATTTCGCCAGCTTTGAATCCAAGGTCAGTGTAGCTTATGCCATTGCATGCAAGAGCACCATTTTCAACATGCCCTTCTTCAGAACCTATAACAGGTATTTTATTTTCAATTGCTATTTTAGTTATTATAGGCATTGAAGATGCTACAAGATTGTCTGTTGGTGCGAATATTACATCTGCTTCTTTAACTATTGATGCTGTTGCCTGATTTACTTCATTTGCCTGAGTTGCACCTCTGTCTATAACTTTAAGGCCCTGTGCCTCAGCAGCTTTTCTTAGTGCATCAACCTGAAGTTTTGAATTTATTTCACTTGTATTGCATACAACACCGATTGTTTTAGCATCTGGAACTATTGATTTTATAAGCTCAAGTGATTTTTCTACTGGTATTGCATCAGATGTACCAGTAATATTATCAGCTATAAGTTCAGCCTCTTCAGCATCAGTAACAGCTGTGAAAACTATTGGTATATCTTTTGTTGCATTAAGTGCAGCCTGAGCTGATGGAGTAGATATCGCGAAGATAAGGTCTTTCTTATCATTTGCGAAGTTTCCTGCTATTGTCTGAGAAGTAGGATTATCGTTTTGTGCATTCTGGAAATCTACTTCAAGATTTTCACCTTCTTTGAATCCCTTTGAAGCAAGTCCTTCTATGAAACCTTCCTTTGAGGCATCAAGTGCCGGATGTTCTACCAGCTGAGTTATTCCTATTCTTTTGGTTTCTTCTCCAGAAGCTGAATCAGATGATCCATTACATCCTGTAAGTAATGTTGTTCCAAGTGCTAAAGATATTAATAAAGATAAAAGTTTTGTATTTTTCATTGTTATTTCCTCCGAGATATTTTGAATTATTTAAAGTTTTTTTCATTCAATCCAGGAGGTTTAAAAATACAATTGAAAGTTATTGTATTTAAATTTAAATAAAGAAAAGCCGCATATTTTATCTATGCGGCATATATATCAGAGATGAAAACTTCATTAAAAACATGACTTATTATAACCTGCACAGATACAAACCCTGGATTGTGTTTCGAGGTCTGCATCCGGTAAGTATATGCGAACACAGCCTCTATATGAATAGGCTATAATAATAATAATAAGTTTTGATGTTTGTTAATGATAAAGATTTCATAATAATTCTCCTTTTCTTCAAATATTTAATGTAAAATTTAACTTGTTTTGTATTTATTAATATTAATAATATAATATTACTTAGTATATGTCAAGATTATTTTGAAAATTTAATAAATTTAGAAATATATCTTATTCATTTATTTCAGTTTTTACTATAGTTACCTCAGTATCAGATGGTTTTTCTATACCAAGAGATTTCATAGTATCTTCGTTCATAGTTATAACTGGTTCTTCCATACTTTCTACGGCAATATCAGAAGGAGCAGCTTCACCATTAAGTATTTTAACTGCCATTTCACCGGTTTTGTATCCAAGCTCATAGTAGTCAACTCCACCACATGCAAGTGCACCAGAAGTTACAGAGCCTTCATCAGATGCTATTACAGGAAGGTTTGCATCAGCAGCTGCTTTGGCTATTATTGGCATTGAAGAAACTACAAGGTTATCAGTAGGTACATAAAGCACATCTACCTTTCCAAGAAGACTTGTTATAGCCTGGTTTGCTTCACTTGATGTACTTATTCCTTTTTCAAGAACTTCGTATCCGTTCTTTGAAGAATAATCCTTTAGTGCATCAACCTGAACCTTTGAGTTAACCTCACTTGTAGAGTAGATTACCCCTACCTTTTTAGCTTCTGGAGCGAGTTTTTTTACAAGAGACATTGATTTGTCTATAGAAAGGAAATCAGATGTTCCTGTTACGTTATTTCCAGTTTTTTCAAGGCTTTCAACAAGACCAGCTTCAACAGGATCTGTTACAGCTGTGAATAAAACTGGTATGTCTTTTGTTGCGTTATAGGCAGCCTGAGCTGATGGAGTAGAGATTGCGTATATAAGGTCCTTACCATCATTTGCGAAATTGCCTGCAATTGTCTGAGAAGTAGGATTGTCATTTTGTGCATTCTGATAATCTATTTTTATATTTTCGCCATCTTTGTATCCATTGTCTTCAAGGGCTTTTAAAAATCCTTCTCTTGTTTTATCGAGTGCTGGATGTTCAACAAGCTGTGTTATACCTATTTCTTTTATATCTGAGTCAGAGGAATTTTCTGAAGTAGAAGAACATCCTGTAAGTAGAGAAATTCCAAGTATTCCGGTTGTTATAAGTGCTGTAAGTTTTTTTAAGTATGCCATGATTTTGTCCCCCATATCGTTTTTTATTTAGTATTAATTATTATATATTTTAAAATTTGATTTTATTAATTTATATAATTACCCTTAATAATTTATTCTGTTTATACTGCGAATTCGAATTTTTCAAGTATATCCTCAACTGTCATTTTGTTTTTTTCTTCGCCTTTTACGTCCATTACTATTTTTCCCTTGTGTAGCATAACCAGGCGGTCACCGTATTCGAGAGCGTGTTTAAGGTTATGAGTTACCATAAGAGTTGTTATATTTTTTTCTCTTACAATCTCGTCTGTAAGTGCTATTACTTCATTTGATGTTTTAGGGTCAAGCGCTGCTGTATGTTCATCTAAAAGAAGAACCTTTGGATTTGCAAGGCAAGACATTATAAGAGATAAAGACTGTCTCTGTCCACCTGAAAGAAATCTTACTTCTGTATCAAGGAATTTCTTTAAATCAAGAGATATACCTTCAAGTAAATTTTCAAGATCAGTTGTTTTATGTCTAAGACATCTTCTTAAATTTAAAAGTTTTCCCTTGTTTAGTGCAAGAGATAAATTTTCTCTTACTGTCATTGAAGGGCATGTACCAAGACTTGGATTTTGGAAAACTCTGCTTATGAACTGAGTTTTTTTATGCTCTGGAAGATTGCTTATGTCCTTTCCATCAAGAAGAATATTTCCAGAGGTTTCTTTTAAAAGACCGGATACTATATTTAAAAGTGTTGATTTTCCTGTTCCATTACTTCCTACTATACATACGAATTCCCCATCAGCTACATCTATTGAAAGATTATTTAAAACTGTTGTTGGTTCTCCGTATGGATTAGGGAATGATTTTGTTATATTTTTTAACTGAAGCATGATTGCTACCTCCTGATTATCGAATTAATTATTTCTTATATATTCTGAGTTTCACCGTTATTTCCGTTTATTATTGTCTTTACACCCAGTTTATTTTTTTTTAGACTTTCGTTATTTTCTATTTTATTTGATTTTACTGAATTTACTTTGCCTAACTTTAAGTTGCTTACTGCAAGGAATGCAACTATAACAAGTGAAGTTATAAGTTTAAGATCTGTAGAAAGCATTCCAAGGTTTAGTGCGAAGTAGATTGTGAACTGGTAGATGAAAGCACCTACAAGTATCGCAAGTGTATCATTTACAAATTTAACTTTCTTGAAAATTGTAAGTCCGATGATTATAGATGCTATACCAAGTACAAGAGTTCCTATACCCATTGTTACATCTGAGAATCCCTGGAACTGAGCCATTAGAGCTCCTGAAAGAGCTATAAGTGAGTTAGATATTACAAGACCAAGTATTTTTATATTTCCTATATCAATTCCAAGTGATTTTATCATCTGTTCGTTATCTCCAACACCTTTTAATGTGTATCCGACTCCTGTTTTAAGGAATAAATCAAGTAATAATTTAGTTAGTATTACAAATACTATCGCTATTAATACTGGAGATATGCTTCCAAAGAATATACTGTCGAATGAGAAAAGAGGTATATTTGATTTTCCCATTACTCTTAAATTTATTGAGTATAACATTCCCATTGTAAGTATTCCTGAAAGAAGATTTGATATTTTAACTTTTATATGAAGAAGTCCTGTTATAAGTCCTGCAAGACCACCACCGATAACCGCTATTATAATTCCTGTTATAGGAGACATTCCTTTTACAAGACATATTGCTATTATAGAAGCTCCGAGTGTGTAGCTTCCGTCTGCTGTCATATCCGGGAAATCCAATATTTTGTATGTTATATAAACTCCTAATGCCATTATTGCTAGTATTAAACTCTGTGTAATTACTGATATCATAAATAAACAACTCCTGTCTGATTTGATTTTTTTCAGATATTTTATTTTAAGATATAAAAAAGCCACATAGAATAAAGTAATCCCATGTGGCTGTGCCTTTTTGAGTATGTTAAAAAAGGGTACGAAAAAAGCCACATAGCAGTTATCTACGTGGCCTATATAGTTAATTATAAAAACTTTATAAAGCAAACATAAAAGCCTTAGCCAACATAGATACAGTCCTTAAATTTCTGGTAAGGGGTCTGTATCTAGTCGTAATAATTGAGTAAGATACAAACCCTATCTAAACTGGCTAAAATAATATCGATTCTGTTTGTTTACTAAAGTTTTCATAATAATCGCTCCTTCTAAAATAATTTTTCTTTTAATAAAATATCTGTTTTCTGAAAATTTTGTTTTGTTTTTCTTGTCTATTATACTAAAACAATAAATTAAATCTGTCAACACTAATTTTAAAAAATATTAAAAAATTTAGCTTGAAAATAAAAATAGATTAGATAAATATTGTTATAATATAACTATAAAGATATTAGAAACAGTAGCTTTTAAATAATATACAATATAAAGCAAAGGAGAAGGATTATGATTATAGGAACTTCAGAAATGACATCAAATATAGATAATGCGTGTGTAAAAGAGCTTGGAATACCTATGATAGTCATGATGGAAAATGCCGTACATTCTGCAATAAAAAATATAGAACTATCAAAATATAAAAAATTTACAATAGTATGTGGTACTGGAAATAACGGTGGAGACGGACTTGGAATAGCAAGACATATATATGTTCGGGGAGGAGAGGTATACGTATTTATTATCGGAAAAGAAGAAAAACTGAGTGAATGCTCAGAGATAAACTATTCTATTCTGAAAAATATGGATATAAATGTATCTTTTATAAATTCTGATAAAGAAGAAGGTCTGAATGATCTTGCTGAAAGTATAAAAAGCAGCGATGCGGTTATAGACTGCATATTCGGAACTGGTCTTAAAAGAGAAATAAAGGGAATTTACAGGGACGCTGTAGAACTCATGAATAAGCACTCAAAATATACATATGCAATAGATATTCCATCTGGAATAAAAAGCGATAGTGGAGATATTCTTGGGGTTGCTGTTAAGGCTGATAAAACAATAAGCTTTGAATTTTTTAAAAGAGGATTTTTAAATTATTCAGCTGACGGGTATACAGGAGAAATTGTAGTTGAAGGTATAAATGTACCAGTAGAAATAAAAAATAAATTTCATAATAATGAATTTATAACAGAAAGAAAAGAAGTATCTACTCTTATAAAAAAAAGAGAAAAAAATGCTCATAAGGGAAATTTCGGAAAGGTAAATATTATAGCAGGCTCAAAGGGATTTTACGGAGCAGCATGTATAGCGGCACAGTCATCATTAAAAATGGGAAGCGGACTTGTAACGCTTATAACATATCCGGAAGCTCAGGATATACTGGCTATGAAAATGACAGAGGTTATGACACGGAATTTATCAGAAGAAAAAAGAGTATCAGATATTTTAAGAAATTCATCTGCTTTGGGAATAGGTCCTGGAATGGGGAATAATGAAGAAACATATAAAGTACTTGAGAGGGTATTAAATGAAGTCAGTTGTCCTGTTGTAATAGATGCAGACGCTATAAGCGTACTTGAAGGAAGAAAGGATATAATTAAAAACTGTAAAAAAGAAATACTTATAACTCCTCATCCTGGTGAGATTTCAAGGATTACAGGTAAAAGTATAAAAGAAATAAACAGCGATAGAATAAATATAGCAAAGGAAGCAGCAAAGGAACTTTCAAGTATTGTTTTATTAAAGGGAAACAGAACAATAATAACTGATGGAGAAAGAGTTTATGTAAATCCAACGGGAAATAGTGCAATGGCAAATGGTGGAATGGGAGACTGCCTTACAGGAATAATAACATCACTTGCAGGATATAAAATACCATTATTCGAAGCAGCTGTTTCGGGGGCTTATATTCACGGGCTTGCAGGAGATATACTTTCAAAGGAAAAATATTCAGTAAATGCAGGAGATATAATGAAAATTCTTCCTGAATTAATGAAGAAATTATCAGAAGAATAAAATCTGAATCAATTAAAAAATAACTATATAAAATAGCAGATTTTGATAAAAATATTAAATAAAGTATAAGCTTAATTCAGAATATAATCAGATATACGATAATACATTATTTCATTTAATGAAAATAAAGTTATATATTATGAAAAAAAGAACATTATTGGTTATGATATATAACAATAAAAATTCATATGGTTATCAATAGAGATAATATGAAAAATATATATAGTTATATCCATAATATTTAAATATTCAATTTAATTTAAAAAATTTGAAACTATTTTGTAACTTATTAATGAAAATAAAAGAATATAATAATGCTAAAGAATTTAGGAGTAAAAGAATAGTTATTCAAAATGTATATAAATATATACAAGTATGGCAAAATGTAATCACCTCTGATTACATGGGAAACAATAATTATAAACTAAAAGAAATTGTCTAATAGGACTGTTTACAAAAACATCAATAAATCAGCAAAGATTAGAAAAACAGAAAAACAATTAAAAAGAGAGCAACGCTCGCTTTCAAGGAAATATGAAAGCTTTAAAAAGCAAAAGAATAAAAAAGAAGGAGAGGCTACTAGACAAAATATTCAAAAGCAAGTGCTAAAAGTACAAAAGCTACATAGATATTTACATAACATTAGAACAGATTATATAAATAAAATAGTTGCAGAAATAGTGAAAATCAAACCAGAGTATGTAACTATAGAAGATTTAAATGTATCTGGAATGATGAAAAATAAACATTTATCAAAAGCTATATCATCTCAAAAATTTAATGAATTTAGAACTAAACTTATATCAAAATGTAAAAATAATGATATAGAAGTAAGACTTGTAGACAGATTTTATCCATCAAGTAAATTATGTAATAAATGTGGGAAAATCAAAAGAGACTTAAAACTATCTGATAGAGTTTACAAATGTGAATGTGGGTATATAGAAGATAGAGATTTAAACGCAAGTTTTAATTTGAGAGATGTGAAAACTTACAAAGTTACATAATAAAAGCAAATGTAAGTATGTACCGATGGCTAGTCGGGAATTTACGACTGTGGACTATCCAAGAACTTGTTAGTAGGTATAATTTATGATTAACCAAAAGCAGATAGGTTGAAACAGTAAAAATCTCGGTATGGATATGTTTGTTCATATTTTGAGTAGCAGGATAATAAAATGCTAGAAATGATAAGCGGCGCGAAGGCCATATGGTTTCTTATCGCTGTACGGTTTGGAATAGGAGAGGTCATTACAACAGGATTTGCTCTTATATGGTTTAGCATTGGAGCACTTATTGCCATGGTGGCCAGCATATATACTGATAGTATAATGGTACAGGTTGTTATATTTGGAGTATCATCTTCAATTATGTTTATAATTGCTACTAAAAAGATGGTAAAGACAGATGAAAAATATCAGTCAAATACCAATATAGATGCCATTATAGGAAAAAAAGGAGTAGTAAAGGAAGCAGTAGGTAAAATGACCTATGGAATAGTAAAACTTGAGGGTGAAACATGGACAGCTGTGTCAGTTGATGATAACATCATACAGCCACAGGAAATTGTCGAAGTTGTAAAAATAGAGGGTGTAAAACTGGTAGTAAAAAAAATTAAACAATAGGAGGAAGCGGTATGATTTTTGTATTAATAATATTAGTGCTTCTTGTAGCTATTACAAGTGTCAGAGTTATAAAACAGTCTACAGTAGGAATAGTTATGAGACTTGGTAAATTCAGAAAAGAAGCAAAGACAGGTGTAAACTTTATAGTTCCATTTATAGACAGAATGGCATATAAAATAGACCTTAGAGAAACAGTTGTAGATTTTCCACCACAGCCTGTTATAACTAAGGACAATGTAACTATGCAGATAGACACGGTTGTTTATTACAGAATAACAGATCCGGTTGGATATGTATTTGAAATAGCTAATCCAATATCAGCTATAGAAAATCTTACAGCGACAACACTTAGAAATATAATAGGTGAGCTTGATCTTGATGAAACTCTTACTTCAAGAGACATAATAAATGCCAAAATGAGAGTTATATTAGATGAAGCAACTGATAAATGGGGAATAAAAGTAAACAGAGTTGAGCTTAGAAATATAATGCCACCACACGATATACAGGTAGCAATGGAAAAACAGATGAGAGCCGAACGTGAAAGACGTGAAGCGATACTTCAGGCAGAAGGAAATAAATCAGCTGCAATACTTCAGGCAGAAGGTGAAAAACAGTCTGCTATATTAAACGCCGAAGCCAAGAGAGAAGCAATGATAAAAGAGGCAGAAGGTAAAAAAGAATCTGCGATACTTGTAGCAGAAGGGGAAGCTGAAGCAATAAGACAGACAGCAATAGCAAGAGCACAGGGAGAAGCTGAAATTATAAGAAGATCTCAGGAAGCAACAGCAGAGGGTCTTTTAGCTGTATTTAAAGCAATGAAGGATTCTGATATAGATGAAAACATGCTTGCCCTTAAATCTATGGAAGCTCTTGAAAAACTTGGAGAAAGCGATTCAGCAAAACTTGTACTTCCATCAGATACTGTTAAATTCCTTGGAACATTCAAAGGAATAAAAGAAGTATTAGATGATGCTGATGATAAAAAAGCAGACCTTAAAAAATAAGGAATATACATATTAATAATATAAAAAGACGGATATATTTTATCCGTCTTTTTTGTTTTAAATGTATGATGTTAGAGAATAAAATATAATGAAATAATCATATATTATATATTTCAATATACCCATTTGGCTATTGAAAAAAAAGGATATAAAATGTATAATAAATCTTTAGAATGTGGTTTAACGGTTGAAATCGTAGATGATTTTATACTACTTTAAAGAATGAGGGGTGCTTAAATGAAAATCGGATTTGATCACGAGAAATATATACAGGAACAGTCAAAATACATACTTGAAAGAGTTAACAATTTTGACAAGCTTTATCTTGAATTTGGAGGAAAATTAATCTCAGATTTACACGCTAAGAGAGTTTTACCTGGGTTTGATGAAAATGCCAAGATAAAAGTTCTAAGTCATATGAAAGACTCTGTAGAGGTTGTAATATGTGTTTACGCAGGGGACATAGAAAGAAATAAAGTAAGAGGTGATTTCGGAACAACTTACGACATGGAAGTTTTAAGACTTATAGATGATCTTAGAGCGTATGATCTTGATGTAAACAGTGTTGTAATAACAAGATATGAAGGACAGCCAGCTACAACAGTATTTATAAATAAACTTGAAAAAAGAGGAATAAAGGTTTATAAACATGCTCCAACAAAAGGATATCCATCTGATGTTGATATGATAGTAAGTGAAGAAGGATTCGGAGCAAATGAATATATAGAAACTACAAAACCAATAGTTGTTTTAACAGCTCCAGGGCCTAACAGTGGTAAACTCGGAACATGTCTAAGTCAGCTTTATCATGAAAATAAAAGAGGTAATAAGGTCGGATACTCAAAATTTGAAACATTCCCAGTATGGAATGTTCCTCTAAAACACCCTCTTAATATAGCATATGAAGCTGCAACAGTGGATTTAAAAGACGTTAACATGATAGACTCATTCCACCTTGAAAAATACGGTGAAATGTCAGTGAACTACAATAGAGACCTTGAACTTTTCCCAGTTCTTAAAAAAATAATAGAAAAGATAACAGGAAAAGAGTCAATATTCCAGTCTCCTACAGATATGGGCGTTAACAGAGTAGGATTTGGAATAACTGATGACAAGATTGTAAGAGAGGCTTCAATAGAAGAAATAATAAGAAGATACTTTAATACAGCATGTGAATATAAAAAAGGTCAGTTAGATAAATCTGCATATCAGAGAATGCAGTTTATAATGGAAGAGTTAAATCTTAAACCAGAGGACAGAAAAGTTGTAATGCCAGCGAGAAAATACAGCGAAGAATTAAAAGAAAAATCAAGTGACAAGAGTGATATGTGTCCTGTAATGGCCATAGAACTTGAAGATGGAACTATACTTACAGGAAAAGGTTCAGAACTTATGAACGCATCTGCAGCGCTTATACTTAATGCGATAAAACATCTTGGAAACATACCAGATGAAATGCATTTAATATCAAGAACTATACTTGACCCGATAGTATCACTTAAATCAGATATACTTTCAAGCAAAAATGAAGCTTTAAGCTGTCAGGAAATACTTGAAACACTTAGTATATGTGCGGTAACTAACCCAAGTGCACAGTTTGCATTTGAAAAATTACCAGATTTAAGAGGTTGTCAGGCTCATTCAACAGTTATGATGTCTAAAGAAGATGAGCAGACACTTAAAAAACTAGGAATAAATGTAACTTGTGATCCGGAATTTGCTTCTCAGAATCTTTATTATGTGTAAAAATAAATAGATTATAGATAGTACTGTCGTAATTAAATTTACGGCGGTATTTTTTTATGATTAATTATATGGTGATGATATTCAAATAAAAAAAGCCACTACACGATTTTGTGTAATGACTTACATAACAGGTTTATAAATACATACTTTTTATGAGAATATCACTTTTAATGAAATTTCTAAGCAATCAGAATGAAATAAGCGAGTGGTACAAATATACAAAGTCCAAGAATATTATAAGCTATAAAACTTTTCATATATTCACCAGAGCAATCTGGATATTCTTCAGTAAATACTTTATAGGATATTATACTTGCAAGTGAGGCTATAAGGGTTCCCATACACCTATATTTACGCCAAGAAGAAGCTCCCTGTAATGTTCTGTAAAGCCTGATAAAAGCATTGTGGCAGGCACATTACTTATAAACTGACTTGAAAGTATGGATATAAAATAAGTATTTTCAGGGTTTCCAAGGAGAGAATTTATAAAGTGTCTTATCTGATGAGAAGATGATATATTACCTATGAATATGAAAAATCCTATAAATGTTATTAGGAGCGAGTAATCTATATCAGAAAACAGCTTTTTATCTATTATAAAAACAGTAAGTACAGTGATAATAAACATAGTTTTATAGTCTATTATATTAAACACTGAAAGAATTATAGCTATAAATAAAATTGTAAAAGCGTAGATATCTCTCATTGACTCTGGTTTTATAATATTAAATTCAATATTTATTTTTTTATTTTTCATAAATAAGACTATTAGCCCAATAAAAACAACTGAAACAGCAATTATTATTCCAGTAACACTGAAAAAAGTAACAGCTGGAATTTTATAATATGAATATATATATAAATTCTGTGGATTTTCAATAGGTGTAAAGCAGCTTCCAAGATTTGCTGCGAGAGTCTGAAGAACTATTATCTTTATTGGATTTATATCTGCCTTTTTAGCAACTATTATAGACAGCGGAACAAAGGTTATAAGTGCGACATCATTGGTTATAATCATATTTTAGGAACTGATATAAATGAAGAAACAACTGCAAGAGTTACAGCAATTGAAAGAACGGATTCTTTTTTTATAAAAGCCTTTATACGCGCAAAACAAAAAGTATCCTTTAAAAAGACTAAATTGTCGGTCATAAAATATCCTACTGATTTGTTATTTATAATTAAATAATTAAAATTTCAATTAATGCCTATATATTTTAACATATTTACAAAGTTTGTAAAATAAGAGATATAATAAGTTTTAAACTATAATAAAATTGAATAAATATATAATAATATAATATATTTTTCTAAAATTCACTGTATTTTTAAAATATAATGCTATAATATCAACATTGTATAAAATATAGTGATATAATATTAATATTATGTAATTTTTTTGAGGAGGAAACTTGATGGATAATAGTAAGAAATCAGAGCTTGGGACTGAAAGAGTCGGTAAGCTTCTTTTTAAGTTGGCAATTCCATCTATAGTTGCACAGCTTGTAAATGTTCTGTATAACATAATAGATAGAATGTTTATAGGAAGAATGGTAGGTGGAGACCTTGCAATGGCAGGGGTAGGACTTTCATTCCCTATAATAACTTTAATTAGTGCATTTGCATCTCTTGTAGGTGTAGGGGGAGGACCACTTGCAGCTATAAAAATGGGTGAAAAAAATAATGATGAGGCAGAAAAAATAATGGGAAATGCGTTTATATCCCTTATATGTCTTGCAGTTGTCTTAACATTTGTATTCCAAACTGGAAAAGAAAGTGTATTATGGATGTTTGGAGCAAGTGAAAATACAATAGGTTACGCTATGGACTACCTTCATATATACCTATTTGGTACTATATTTGTAATGATTGCACTTGGATTAAATCCATTTATAAATACACAGGGATTTGCAAAGATGGGTATGATAACTGTTGCGATTGGTGCAGCACTTAATATAATACTAGACCCTATATTAATATTCGGATTAGATTTAGGTGTAAAAGGAGCGGCACTTGCTACTGTAATTTCGCAGGGAGTTTCTGCAATGTGGGTTTTAAGATTCCTTACAGGAAAGAAGACAATATTGAAAATAAGAAGGGATAAAATAAAACCTAAAAAGAAAATAATACTTAGTATAATGGGACTTGGTGTTTCTCCATTTATAATGCAGTCTACAGAGAGTCTTGTGCTTATATCTCTGAATACAAAACTTCAGATGTACGGTGGAGATATTGCGGTAAGTGCCATGACTATAATAAGCAGTATTGCGCAGATGGTTTCGCTTCCTATGCAGGGTATAACACAGGGAGCACAGCCTATAATAAGCTATAATTATGGTTCGGGAGATATGGAAAGAGTAAAAAAAGCATTCTGGCTTAATGTACTTTCTTGTCTGACTTTCTCAGTAATAGTATGTGGTTCTTGTCTTTTATTCCCGAAAGTATTTGTACACATATTCAATAATGACCCAGAACTTGTAGAATTTACATCTTGGGCTATGAGAATATACTTTGTTGGTATGGTTATATTTGGAATCCAGGTTGGTTGTCAGCAGACATTCCTTGCACTTGGAAAAGCCAAAATATCAGTTATGCTTGCCATGCTTAGAAAAATAGTACTTCTTATACCACTTATATTTATATTACCAGCTATTATTGAAGACCAGCTATTTGCTGTATTCCTAGCAGAACCGATATCAGATATATTAGCAGTGCTATCTACAGCTACTTGTTTTGCTGTATTTTATAAAAAAACACTTTCTAAAAAAGTGATTAATAACGTCGATACAAACTAAAAAAGTGATTAATAACGTCGATACAAAATAATTTTCAAAATAGCGTCTAAATTATTTAAGAAAATTATAAAATAATGGTATAATATTAATGAATAAAAAATAATTGAAAGGATGTTTCTAACGATGGAAGAATTAACTATGCAGGAATTACTTGACCAGCAGGAAAAAGAAATGGAAAAAGTAAATCCTGGTGAAATGATAACTGGAAAAGTTACAGCTGTTAATAGTGATGAAGTAACTTTAGATTTAAATATGGGGTTCATAGGTTTAATACCTGTTTCAGAACTTAACCTTGAAAAAGGAAAATATGCAGAAGATGTATATAAAGTAGGTGACGAAATAACAGGTGTTATAACAGAAATACACCCTAAAGATACAACAATAAGAATATCAAAATTAAAAGCTGACAAGGAAGCTGATTACGCAGAACTTGAAAAAGCATTTGAAGAAAAAACAATAATAACACTTGTAGGTGTTAAAGCAATAGAAAGAGGCCTTTTTGGATCTTATGGAAGTCAGGAACTTTTCATACCTATATCTCAGCTTGATACAAAATTTGTTCAGGATACAAAAGAATACGTAGGTAAAAATCTTGAAGTTTACGTTAAAGAACTTAACAGAAGAAGAAACAGAGCTGTTGCTTCAAGAAGAGAAGTTCTTCAGGAAAGATTAGATAAAGAAAGAGCTGAAAGAAGAGAAAGAATAAAAGCAGAAAGAGAAGCAGAAAGAGCAAGAGTAAGAGAAGAAAGAGCTGCTGAAAGAGCAAGAGTTAAAGCAGAAAAAGAAGCTATGTTTGATGCTCTTGAAATAGGACAGAAAAAAGAAGGTAAAGTAACTAAAATAATGCCATACGGAGCATTCGTAGACATCGGTGGTATAGAAGGTCTTGTACACAGAAATAATCTTTCTTGGAAGAGAGTTGAAAATGTAGAAGATTACGTTGAAGAAGGACAGGAAGTAGAAGTATATGTATTAAGCATAGACGAAGAAAACAGAAAATTTGCCCTAGCACTTAAAGATATAAACAACGATCCTTGGAAACTTGCTGCACAGGAAATAAGTGTAGGAGATGTAATAACTGTAAAAGTTTTAAGAATAATAGAAAAAGGTGCATTTGTTGAAGTAAGAGAAGCTGTTGAAGCATATCTTCCAATAGGTGAACTTAGCGAAGACAGAGTTCTTAAAGTAGAAAACGTAGTAAACATAGGAGATGAAGTTAAAGTTAAAGTTATGAATTTCGATCCTAAAAACAATAGAATGCTTGTATCTAAAGTAGAAGCTGAAAAAGAACCAGAAGAAGATATAAGCGAATATCTTGAAGTTGAAGACTCTTTAGGAAGTCTTGGAGAACTTTTAGGTGACAAATTAAAAGATCTTGATGTAGAATAATAAAAAATTATTAAATAGTTTAAAGGGCTGCTTTATAAACTCAATTGAGAATACGAAGCGGCCTTTATTAATTTACGGGAGGATATAATGAGAGAAGCTATGTTGGATATGCATTGCCATACTAATTTTGGAGGACACGCATACAGTACGGTTAAGGAAAATATAGATGAGGCAAACAGGAAAGGTATGAAATATCTTGGAATATCAGAGCATTCGTTAAAGATGCCCGGCGGACCACATGAATACTTTTTCCAAAATCTGAAGGTTATACCAAGAAGAGTTGGAAACGTAAGAATATTAAGAGGAGTAGAAGCAAATATAACAGACCTTTATGGAAATATGGATATAACAGACTCTATGAGTGAAAGACTGGACTATGCAATAGCAAGTCTTCACAGACCATGTATTGAACCGGGAAATAAAGAAGAAAATACGAGAGCTGTAATAAATGCAATGGACCATCCACTTGTAAAAATAATAGGGCATCCTGACGACAATCAGTATGAACTTGATTATGAGCAGGTTGTTAAAAATGCAGTTGAAAAAAATGTTCTTCTTGAAATAAACAATTCTTCTATGATAGAGGGAACGTACAGAGTCGGAGCAAGAGATAATTATTTAAAACTGCTTAAAATATGTAAAAAATACGGAGCAAAAGTGATATTTGGTTCTGATGCACATATATGCTATTCAATAGGAAATTTTGAAAACTGCGAGAGTGTAATAGAAGAAGCTGATTTTCCAAAAGAGCTTGTAATAAACTACCACGAAGATCAGATAAGAAAGTTTTTTGGAATAGATTTTTAATAATATAAGACATTATTTTGTATAGAAATAGGATTAAATGTAAATGACCTGTCTAACTATAAAGATAAGGAAACCTTCAATAGAAAAGATATTATCTATAAAGTTATGTATTTTATGATATTATATATCTAAGACAAAATAGATTATTTTACGGAGAGGCTTATTTATGATTGAAAATTTTATAAAAAAAATAGGGAAAAGAAAAGTGTTTCTTGTTTTGATAGTTTTTATAATGGGAATAAATATTTTACTTATAGGCAATCTGTATTCTTCATATGAAACTTTTTACGTTAAAAATGAAAAATACAGATATATGGGAACTGAAAACGGAACATCTAAAATAAGATGTGAAGACGGAACCATGTATGAACTTACGGAAACAAGAAAAGTATCCGATGATAATTTTGGAGCTATGAACGAAAGATATAGAAGTGATTATGTCCTAAAAACAAAGAATAAAGTTGCTACTTACATAAGTGTAGATGATGGAAAAGATACAACTATAGTTACTTTATTTAATGGAGACGAATTTAAAATAGACGAAAGTGTACATAATGAACTTATGAACTCAATGGTATCAATATCAAAGAAAACAGGGGATTTGAAGTATGACTTTAAATATGACGATACTGTTCCATTTGAATACAGATTTATAGAATCAGCCATAATGTACCATTCGGGAGAAAAAGATCCAATGAATGTATATAATATGGTATTCTTTCCATTTGTAATGAGTTTTACAGGTGTACTGTTCTTTGTATATCCTAGAGAATTTATAAGTAAGTTTGGAATATTAAAAGAGTCTATAACATTTGAGCCGGCTTCATTTATAGTAAGAATGGTAGGAGTAGTGTCTATTCTCGTGAGCATATATTCAAATATTGTTTAAAAAAATATAAAAATAGGGATATCAGCGTTAAAGAGGTGAGTTAATGGAAAATAAATTTTTACCTATATCCTTTGAGGATATGAAGGAGAGAGGATGGGATGAAGTAGACTTTGCACTTGTTACAGGTGATGCCTACGTTGACCATCACAGCTTTGGTACAGCTATAATATCAAGGGTATTAGAGCATGCCGGATATAAAATAGGCATAATATCACAGCCAGACTGGCATAAAAACGATGATTTTATGAAGTTTGGAAGACCAAGACTTGGATTTCTTGTAAATTCAGGAAATATGGACTCTATGGTAAATCATTATTCTGTAAGTAAAAGAAGAAGGGATAAGGATTTATATTCTCCAGGAGGAAAAATGGGGAAAAGACCAGACAGGGCTGTTATAGTATACTGCAATAAAATAAGAGAAATATATGGAGATATTCCAATTGTTATAGGTGGAATAGAGGCGAGTCTTAGAAGATTTTCACACTATGATTACTGGAATGACAGAGTTAGAAACTCTATTCTTGTGGACAGTGGTGCGGATATGCTTGTCTATGGAATGAGTGAAAGACAGATAGTAGAAGTGGCAAATTCAATAAATGATGGGTTTAACCCTAAATATATAAGACATGTAAATGGAACATGCTATATGATAGATTCACTGGATGAGATGTACGGGGATTATATACTGCTTCCATCTCATGAAGAAACTGCCACAGATAAAAGAAAATATGCAGAAGCCTTTAAAATACAATATGATGAACAGGATCCAGTAAGAGGTAAAATACTTGTTCAGCAGCATGGTGATAAATACGTGGTTCGGAATATACCGGAAATGCCTCTTAGCAGAGAGGAACTTGATGAGGTTTACGGACTTCCATATCAGAAAAACTACCATCCTATATATGAAAAGGACGGTGGAATACCGGCTATACAGGAAGTTAAATTCAGTATAGTAAGTAACAGAGGATGCTTTGGGAGTTGCTCATTCTGTGCAATAACATTCCATCAGGGAAGAATAGTACAGAGCAGAAGTAAAGAATCAATAGTAAATGAAGCAAAGGAAATGACTAAATTCCCGGACTTTAAAGGATACATACACGATGTAGGAGGACCTACTGCCGATTTCAGACAGCCTGCGTGCGATAAACAGCTTAAACACGGAGCATGTAAGAACAGACAGTGCCTTTATCCTTCTCCATGCAAAAATATAAATGCAGACCATAGTGAGTATATAGATTTGCTAAGAGCTGTAAGAAATGTTGAAGGTGTTAAAAAAGTATTTGTAAGATCTGGTATAAGATACGATTTTGTTATGTCAGAAAAAAACGACAGATTCTTAAATGAACTTGTAAAAAATCATGTAAGTGGACAGCTGAAGGTTGCTCCTGAGCATGTATCTGAAAGAGTTCTTGATTATATGCAGAAACCAGCAGGAAAAACATATAACAGTTTCAGAAAGAAATTCTTTGATATAAATGAAAAATTAGGACTTAAACAGTACTTAATTCCTTATCTTATGTCAAGTCATCCAGGATGCGAGCTTGACGATGCAGTTGAACTGGCTGAATTTTTAAGAGATACACATTATCAGCCAGAGCAGGTACAGGATTTCTACCCTACACCAGGTACACTTTCAACAGCGATGTTCTATACAGGAATTAACCCACTTGATATGAAACCTGTTTATATACCTAAGGACAGACATGAAAAAGCCATGCAGAGAGCACTTCTTCAGTTCTCTAATCCAAAGAACTATTCACTTGTTCATGAAGCACTTGAAAGAACAAACAGGGAAGATCTTATAGGGTACGGTCCAAAATGTCTGATAAAACCTAGAAAAGATGACTGGAGTTATGATCCGGAAAGAGATAGAAGAAGCTCTAATCACAGCCATCATAACAACCATGGTGGAAACAAACATCATAAAAATAATGATGGCAATAATCAGAGAAGAAAATCTGATAAGAATAAAAATAGTAAAAGAAATGACAGAAAACAGAATAACTCTGGCAAGAAGAATTCTTCAAGAGGAAAATCTTCAGGTTCAGACAGAAGGTCTTCTGCAGCATCTAAAAATAAGGTAAGTAAAAAAAGAGGGTACAGATAGAGGTGATAATAAATGGCCAAGTCTAAAATGGTAAAGACAAACGCTATGAGAATATTAGACTCAAATAAAATAGAACACAGGGAGCTTTCATATCCGGCAGATAAGGACCATGTGGATGGAGTCACTGTTGCAAGAAGTATAAATAGAGATGAAAAAGAGGTATTTAAAACTCTTGTAGCACAGGGTGCAAGCAGGGAATATTTTGTATTTGTAATACCTGTTGCGGAATCTCTTGATATGAAAAAAGCCGCAAGAGCTGCAAAGGAAAAAAACATGGAAATGATTCATGTTAAGGATATAAATAAGGTAACCGGATATATAAGAGGAGGATGTTCACCAATAGGCATGAAAAAGCAGTTTAAGACATTTATAAATTCAAGTGCTGAGGAGCTTGAGTCTCTGATAATAAGTGCTGGTAAGATAGGCTATCAGGTTGAACTTTCTCCAACTGATCTTAAAAAACTTACAGACAGTGAGTTTATAGACCTTATAAAATAATTATCATTAATTATGGACAAAGATATTTAAAAATTAATATTAAGTTTATATAATGGGAGATGTATTATAATTTTATATACATCTCCTTTTGTATATAAATGATAAATTCCTAGAAACGCTCAAAATATTTCTAAAATAAATCGATTATGTTATTATATAATGGTATATTTATATAGAGAAAGGTGAAAGAATGGAAGTAAATAGGGAAAACGCGGAGTTAAAAACTCTTGCTGAAATAGAAAGAAGTATAGTGAAAAGATACAGAAAGCATATATGGTCTAAATTTTTAAGAGCCATAAATGATTATAATCTTATAGAGGATGGAGATAAAATAGCTGTTGCCATATCAGGTGGAAAAGACAGTATACTTATGGCAAAAATGTTTCAGGAACTCAAAAGATATTCAAAAGTAAACTTTGAGCTTGTTTTTTTAGCTATGGATCCGGGATATAAACCAGAACTTAGAAAACATCTTGAAGAAATGTGTGAATATCTTGAAATACCACTTGTAGTATTTGACTCTGGAATATTTGAAATAACAGACAGAATAGCGGGAGAATATCCATGCTATATGTGTGCAAGAATGAGAAGAGGGGCACTATACAATAAATCAGAGGATCTTGGATGTAATAAGCTTGCACTGGGACATCATTACGATGATGTAATAGAAACTACTATGATGAATATATTATGTTCGGGTAATTTTAAAACCATGCTGCCAAAGATAAAATCTTCAGAAAGCAGTAAAATGCAGATAATAAGACCGCTTTACTATGTAAGGGAGGAATATATAAGAAGATTTATAAGATATAGCGGTATACAGCCTTTGGACTGTGCTTGTACAGTTACAGCAAAGAAAACAGGAAATAAGAGATATGAAATAAAAGAGCTTATCGAAAATTTATCTCTTAATTTTGATAATGTTGAGAAATCAATATTTAAAGCAGCTCAGAATGTAAATATAGACTCTGTTCTTGGATGGCAGAAAGACGGAGTGAAACATTCATTTATGGAAAATTTTGAATGTGAAACAGATGAAGATATAGAAGATTAGGAGGTGCACATATATGAATCAGATGAGTCTTTTAGACGAAAAGTTTATAGTAGTAGACCTTGAAACTACGGGACTGGATCCATATAGTGGATGCGAAATAATAGAAATAGGAATTACAGAAATATTAAACGGTGAAATAGTAAGAAATTACAGCAGACTTGTGAAACCGACATCAGAAATACCAGCGTTTATAACTGAACTTACGGGTATTTCAAATGATATGGTAAAGAATCGGAAAACAATAGAAGAGGTTCTTCCAAACTTTAGAAAGTTTGTAGGAGAAACAGAAATAATAGCGCATAATGCAAAATTTGACGTCAAATTTTTAAATTATTATTTAAATAAATTAGGACTTAAAGAAATAACAAATTATACATGTACAATGGAAATGCTTAAAAAAGTAAGTACGTATAAAGCAAAGAATAAAAAGCTTTCTACTGCATGTGAATATTATGGAATAGAAAATAAAGATGCACACAGAGCCAGCAGTGATACATGTGCAACTGCTGAATTATTCCTAAAAATAAGGAATAAGGTAGATAAATAGAAGTTTTGATACTGCGGTTAAATTTCCTCAAGTGATATTCAGGGGGTTGGAAATGGTAAATAATGATAAAAACAGAATAAGAAGAAGAAAGATAAGTTCTTCTTCTGGAAATAATAATGCGTCATCATCAAAAGACAACAGTACAGGAAGACTGGACAGAACAAGAATAATACACAGGGAAGACAGAAACAGAGAAGAAAGAAGGCCGTTCTTCGAATCATGGGAAGAAGATACATACAAAAGAAATATAGATCCTTCTGACAGAGACAGAATTTTAGGAAGAGTGAGAAGAGATAACAGCGACGAGTCATTCGAGTCAAGAGTAAAAAAGAACAGCCATGGAAGAAGTATGATTGATGAGGATGATATATTCTTTTACAGTGATGAAGATGATTATATGCTTTCAGACAAAGAAAAACACGGTTCTGGAATAACATCAAAAGAAATAGAAAAAAATGTAAGAAAAAGAAAAGAAGAAAAAAACAGATTTATTAAATCTTTGGTGAGAAAGGTTATATCTCTTGTTGTAACAGTTTCTATTGTTATGGGTGTACTTTCTTTTGGATATTATAAGATAGTAACAAGAAATATGCCTGCTGTTACCCCAGAACTTATAGAAGAAAATTACATAGCAAAGCAGACTGTATCAAAGGATGATATACCAAAGGATTTAAAAAATGCGATAGTATCCATTGAAGATGAGAGATTTTATACACATAAGGGAGTAGATTTACAGGCGATTTTAAGATCTGCTTTAAATAATCTGGTAACAGACTCAAGACAGGGCGGAAGTACAATAGAAATGCAGCTTTCAAAGAACTTACTTACAAGTTCTGAGGTTTCTATAAAGAGAAAACTTATGGATGTTCACAATGCTCTTGAAATGGACAAGGTTATGGAAAAAGACGAAATACTTACTGCATATTTAAATAATGTATATTTTGGTAAGGACGCCTATGGTATATCAGCTGCTGCAAAGACATATTTCGGTAAAAGTGTGGATAAATTAAATCTTGCAGAGTCCGCAATGATTGTAGGGATAACAAATAATCCTGGAATATACGGAAGATACAGTGCTGCAAAGGGAAGACAGAAGGTAATACTTTCAAAAATGCTTGAGCTTGGATATATAAATGATAAGCAGTATAGAGAAGCGCTTATAACAAAGGTTTATTTCAAAAGTGAAATAGAATAAAAATTAAATTTATGAGGGGATAAAAAGATGAGTAAATACAGTTTTGTATATAAAGAAAATGAATACACTATAGACTCTGAAAAATGCGGAGAATTCTTTAATGATGAGGAAAAACCGGTAAGTGGTTTTGATGTTGAAGAGGCTTTCAGACTATTAAATGAAGCGAAAAATATGGAGTTTGAAATGGAATACTATCAGGAAGCGTGTCCTGAATGTATGGCAGGAGTAAAAGAAAAACGGAAATTCTTTAAATTCTTTGAAGCACACTTCTATATATTCACTAAAAACGGAAAATATGTAATAAGTGATATAGATAAAGAGTACAATGGAAAATCATATAATAAACTTTCAAGAGCTGGAAAAGTAGATACAAGCTATATAGTAAGTATTATAATATGTGCTGAATGTATGGATTATATAGTACAGGTAGAAAGCTGTGAAGTTTAAAAAATATAAATAATAAAAATCGGAGGTCCGAAATGGAATTTAGAATACTTGTAATAAACCCGGGATCGACATCTACAAAAATAGCTGTATATGACGATGAAAAAATGATAATGAGTGAGTCTATACTTTATTCTTCTGAAGAACTTTCAAAGTTTAAATGCAATATGGACCAGCTGGATATGAGAATAAATTCAATTCTTTCTGTGCTTGAAAAAGAAGGAATTGAGGTTTCAACTCTTAACGCAGTAGTAGGAAGAGGTGGAGCACTTCCACCAGTAAAATCAGGAGCATATATAGTAACTGATGATATGATAGACAGACTGAAAAACAGACCGATACTTGATCACGCATCAAATCTCGGAGGTGTAATTGCAAGACATATAGCTGAATCTGCGGGTGTAGAGGCGTATGTATACGACACAATCTCTGTTGATGAGATGAGTGATGTTGCAAGAATTTCGGGAAATAAAGATTTTGAAAGAATAAGCATGGGACATGCGCTTAATACAAGAGCGATGGCGCTTAAATACGCAAAGGAAAATAAACTTGATTATAAAAAACTTAATCTTATAGTTGTTCATATAGGTGGGGGAGCTACAATATATCTTCATAATCACGGAAGAATGGTGGATATGATTTCAGATGATGACGGACCATTCTCACCTGATAGATCGGGAAGAGTACCATGTAAACCTCTTATAGATGAGTGCTTCTCAGGCGAGTTTACACAGTATGAAATGCTTAAAAAGATAAGGGGAAGAGGAGGAGTGTACTCTTACCTTGGAACTAATGATCTTCGTGAAGTTGAAAAGATGATAGAAGATGGAAATGAAGAAGCACGGATAGTATACGATGCAATGGCGTATCAGCTTGCAAAGGGAATTGGAGAAATGGCTACTGTTGTTGAGGGGAATGTAGATGCGATAATCCTTACAGGTGGAATAGCCAACTCTAAGAAATTCACAGAAAAGATAATAAAAAAGGTTAAATTTATTTCTAACGTAGTTATTATGCCTGGAGAGAATGAACTTGAGTCTTTAGCATATGGAATACTTAGAGTTTTGAAAGGCGAGGAAACAGCAAGCGTATATATTGAAAGTAAATAGCATTTATTTGTTAATGAAATGAGCTTATAAAAGTATTTTTAATTTTGATGTTATAAAATTAAAAATACTTTTATTTTTTATGTACAAATATAAAAAAACATAGTTTTACTATGAAAAATATAGTTGAGTTATAATATATAATCTATTATAAAATTATATGTTATAATAAAAAATAAATATTGATAAAAAAATAACTAAAAAGTTATTATATACTTTTATGAATATCAATATAATTAATATGTTAAAAAAATCTTTATCATTGAAGAAATATAAACCGAATGATATAATGGTTTTACGGTTATATGTAAAGTACGAATTGGTGAATGTTAGAGGATATTATGCGTTTACTAAAATAAAAAATTAACAAAGGCGGGTTAAAAGATGAACGAAAATTTGGTAAGAAAAATTAATGAGCTTAAGAAAGAGAAAGACGCGATAATACTTGCTCATTTTTATCAGCCACCAGAAATACAGGCTATTGCAGATGAAGTTGGGGATTCATATTACTTAAGTGAGGTAGCAAGAGACTGTAAACAGCAGACTGTTGTATTCTGTGGGGTAAAATTCATGGCTGAAAGTGCTAAAATACTTTCTCCAGAAAAAACAGTTTTAATGCCAGTAGCAGGTGCAGGATGTGCAATGGCTGATATGGCAAATGATAAAGGAGTAATAGCTCTTAAAGAAAAACATCCAGATGCGCTTACAGTATGTTATATAAACTCTACTGCAGCGGTAAAAGCACACTGTGATGTATCTGTAACTTCTTCAAGTGCTCTTAATATACTTGGAAAAGTTGATAACAAGGAAATAATATTCCTTCCAGATAAAAACCTTGGTGGATTTATAGCAGAACATTTCCCAGAAAAAGAATTTATATTATGGGACGGATGCTGTCCATTCCATCATCAGATAAAGAAAGAACAGATAGAAGAGTTAAAAGCATTACATCCAAATGCAGAAATATTAGTACATCCTGAAAGTCAGAAACCAGTAAGAGATATGGGAGACTTCGTAGGAAGTACATCTGGAATAATAAAATATGCTACAAACAGCGACAATGACGAATTTATAATTGCCACTGAAGAAGGTATACTTTATGAACTTAATAGACAGAATCCTGATAAGAAATTCTATATACCAGGTGGAACAATAAAATGTAAAGATATGAAGATGACAACTCTTGAAAATCTTTACGATACAATATTAAATACAAAAAATGAAGTTATAGTAGAAGAGCATATAAGAGAAAAAGCTCTTAATTCACTACTTAACATGCATAAATTAGCAGAAGGATAGGATGAGAATATGAGATCAGAAGTAGACGTTTTAATAGTTGGAAGTGGAGTAGCAGGACTTTACTGTGCTCTTAATTTAGACCCAGAAGTAAATGTTATGGTTCTTGCAAAATTAGATGTTGATAATAACAACACATATCTTGCACAGGGTGGTATATCTACAGCTCTTAATAAAGAAGACGTGGCACCTTTCGTAGAAGATACATTAAAAGCAGGAAAATATAAAAACAGAGTAGAAGCAGTTCAGGTTCTTGCAGAAGAGTCTATGGAAAATATAGACCAGATAGTTGAAGAATATGGAATGCCTCTAGATAAAGTAGACGGAAAAATAGACTACACTAGAGAGGGTGCTCACAGAGTAAACAGAATAGTACACTGCAAAGATAATACAGGTGAAATAGTATATAAAACTTTATATAAAGCAGCAAAAGAGAGAAAAAATATAGAAATAGTAGAGAATGCTTGCCTTCTTGACATAATAACAAAAGACGGTGAATGTATAGGAGCAAGAGTATACAAAGACGACAAAGAAAACCATGTATTTGCAAAAGACGTAGTTCTTGCAACAGGTGGAGTTGGTGGTCTTTTCAAAAACTCTACAAACCAGAGACAGATGACTGGAGATGGTTTAGCCATAGCTCTTAGAAATGGTGTTGAAGTAGAAAATATAGAATATATACAGATACATCCAACAGCATTCTACGAAGAAATAGGAAACAAGAAAAGAATGCTTATATCAGAATCTCTTAGAGGTGAAGGTGCATATCTTAAAAACCGGAAAGGTGAACGTTTCATAGATGAACTTCTTCCAAGAGATGTTGTTTCACATGCTATATTTGAAGAAATGAAAAAAGATGGAAACTCTTATGTATACCTTGATGCAAGACACCTTGGTGAAGAATATCTTAAAAACAGATTTACATTCATATACAATGGATGCCTTGAAAGAGGAACTAACATAGGTAAAGAAATGGTAAAGGTTGCTCCTGCTCAGCATTACTTCATGGGTGGTATACATGTAGACCTTTATTCAAGAACAACAATGAACCATCTTTATGCTGTAGGAGAAACAAGCTGTACAGGTGTACACGGGGCTAACAGATTAGCAAGTAACTCACTTCTTGAAGGACTTGTATTCTCAAAAAGAGCTGCACTTGATATAAACAGTCATGTAAAAGAAACTGAAATAAGAACAGCTGATGTTGAAGATCTTAATGTAAACGTTGAAGATTTACAGAGAGAAAACAGAAAAATGGTTATAGATGAAATAATAAGAAATAGTGAGGAATTTGGTAATGAACTATTTGATTATAGATAAGATGATAAAAGAAGCTCTTATAGAAGATATTCCAAGTGAAGATATAAGTACAAATTCAGTTGTAAAGGACGGATCAAGATCTACTGTTGATCTTATCTGTAAAGCTGATGGTGTTATAGCAGGTCTTGGAGTATTTGAAAGAGTATTTGAAATACTTGGCGATGTAGAAATAGAATTCTTCGTAAAAGACGGGGATAAAGTCGCAAATAAACAGATGTTAGCAAAACTTACAGGAAGCACAAGAAATCTTCTTATGGGAGAAAGAGTTGCGCTTAACTACATACAGAGAATGAGTGGTATAGCCACTATGACAAGTAAATATGTTGAAAAGCTTGAAGGAAGTAAAACAAAACTTCTTGACAGCAGAAAGACTATTCCAAACCTTAGAATGCTTGATAAGTATTCAGTAAGAATGGGTGGTGGAAACAACCACAGAATGAATCTTTCAGATGCTGTTATGCTTAAAGACAACCATATAGGTGCAGCAGGTGGAGTAAAAGAAGCTATAGAAGCAGCTAAAAATTACGCATCTTTTGTAACTAAAATAGAGGTTGAGGTTGAAACTCTTGATATGGTAAAAGAAGCAGTTGAAGCTGGTGCAGATATAATAATGCTTGACAATATGGACCTTGAAACAGCTAAAAAAGCCATAGAAATAATAGACCACAGAGCTATTGTTGAATTCTCAGGAAATGTAACTATAGACAATATAGAATCTATAGGAAAAATAGGTGTAGATGTTGTTTCTTCGGGGGCGCTTACTCATTCAGTAAAAGCTCTTGATATAAGCATGAAAAACCTTACAAACATAAACTAGAAATAATGAATATTAAGACCGGCAATTTTATTGCCGGTCTTTGTTGGTTATATAGAAATGGGGGCGTATAAATGAAATTTTCAGAGTACAGATATGAAAGACCGGATTACGAAAAAACAAAAGAAGAAATGAGTAAAATCATAGAAAAGATGGATAAGTGTAATAATTTTAAAGAATTCAGAGAGTGCATAACAGACATAAATAAAATAAGAAACCATATAGAAACAGTAAAAACAATGGCATCTCTAAATTATAGTATAAATACAGATGATGAAAACAATATAAAAGAAAAAGAATACTGGGATATAAACTCCCCGATATACGACTCTTTAAATATGGAATTTTATAAGGCACTTAAAAAATCTGATTACAGAGAAGAGATAATAGAAGAATATGGAAATCAGTTCTTCAGAATAGCAGATTTCAGTCTAAGAGAATTTTCAGATGAAATAATAGAGGATCTTCAGGAAGAGAACAGATTATGCTCAGAATATACAAAACTTCTTTCTAATGGAAGAGTTGAATTCGACGGAAAAATAAACAATCTTTCACAGATGGGAAAATATATGCTTTCATCAGATAGAGAGATAAGAAAAGAAGCGTCAAAGTCTTTTTATGATTACTTTGATAAAAATGAGAAAAAATTTGATGATAATTTCGATGCACTTGTAAAAGTAAGGGACAAGATAGCTAAAAAACTTGGATTTGATGATTTTGTTGAGCTTGGATATATAAGAATGAGAAGAAGTGACTACAACGAGGAAATGGTAAAAAATCTTAGAGAAGCGGTTGCTAAGTACTGGCCTGAACTTATAGAAAAATTATATAAGATAAAAAAAGAAAGATTAAATATAGAAGACGTAAAATACTTTGATGATGATACAGAATTTCCTGGATGGGAAATGGAACCGGAAACAGATTACGATGAAACAGTAGAAGCTGCGAGAAAAATGTACCATGAAATTTCAAAGGAAACCGGAGAATTCTTTGATTATATTACAGAAAATGAGTTTATGGACCTTGAATCAAAGGAAGGAAAGGGAATGGGAGGATATTGTACATATCTTCCTGAAATAAAGGCACCATTTATATTTGCAAACTTCAACAGAACATTTGATGATGTGGATACACTTACTCATGAAGCAGGCCATGCGTTTCAGCTGTATATGTCAAAATGGATAGATATGCCGGAAATAAATTTCCCAACTCTTGATACATGTGAAATACATTCAATGTCGATGGAATTTATAACAATGCCATGGATGAATCTTTTCTTTGGTAAAAATACAGGCAGATTTGAATTTTCACATCTGGCTACAATGCGGAAACTTATACCATACTGTATGATTGTAGATGAGTTCCAGCATATAATATACAGAAAACCAGATCTTACACAAGAGGAAAGAAAAAATGAATGGCATAAATTAGAGAAAAAATATACACCGTATAAAGATTATGACGGTGTTGAAATACTTGAAAAAGGATGCTGGTGGTTTAAACAGGGACATATATTTAAAAATCCATTTTATTATATAGATTATGCACTTGCGGAAATATGTGCTCTTCAGATAGCGGACAATATAGAAGAGGATAGAAGAAAAGGATGGGACAGATACCTTGATATATGCAGAGTTGGTGGAACAAAATCATTCATGGATGTTGTGGCTTTATCAGGCATACAGTCTCCATTTGAAAGCAGTTGTATAAGAGATATATCGGTAAAAATTTCACTAAGATTTGACAAAATAGAGAGAAAATACAAAATTTAACTGTATTTTATAAGAATGATATATACTGAAAAAAGCTTATAATATAAATATATAAAAAAATATATTAATATAAACTTAAATGTTATCACATAAACATATTAAAAAACAAAAGCACATATTCCTTAAAATAGCTATGATAATGCATTTCAATTGTTAAACATTTACAGAAAATGTATTTTTTTGTTAAAAATTATAAAAAAATCGAAAAAAGACTTGATATTTATATTAAAAATTTATATACTAAATTTATCGAAAAAAATATTAAAAAATAATAGAACTGGATGAAACACAAGGGAGACTTCCTTAAATGGAGACCGAAGGGACAAGTTTAAATTATATCCCGTAATTTAAATGAAATTCTCAGGTGAATATACCTTGTGCGGACAGGTCTCTGAAGAGGTTATTGACAGGGGGCAAAGTGGGAAAAACTTTGTTTTACCTGTTTTTTTGTTGGAAATTTACATTTTGAAAGTAGAGAAATGAAAATGTTTATAGTTACAAATAATCCTGTTATAAAGGATAAATTTAGTGATAAAGAAGTGAAGTATTACGATACATCATATATAGGAGTTCTTGAACAGTGCAGAACTCTTATCCATAAAGGAAATAGAATGCTTTCCCATCCACTTTATGGGAGCGTAAAACCTAATGAAACGCCATACAGAACAATACTTATGACAGATGGCGATAAACTTGATTATATGTCACTGGAATTAATAGAAGATGCTATAGCCACTGCATCAAAGTTCCAGAATAATCAAAAGACACCTGACTGGAAAGAAAGTATTATAGAAGACTTTCAGGTTATAGACCTAGACATAATGACAAATACAATATCAAGAATTGAATATGAGATTTAATATTTTTTTCCTAAAAAGGAAAATGTTTTTTCTGGAAAAAAATAGTCTAAATAAAAAATAATCAAAAGAAATTATATTATTGTAATCAGGAGGAAATAAAATGGAAAACGTATATGATATAGCCATAATCGGTGCAGGTCCTGCAGGTCTTGCTGCTGGTTTATATGGTGCAAGAGCTAAAATGAATACTATAATATTCGAAAAAAGTAAAAATGGAGGACAGATAGTTATAACTCATGAAGTTGCTAACTATCCAGGATCTATTGAAAATGCAAGTGGACCATCTCTAGTAGACAGAATGGTTGAACAGTGCAACGAATTCGGAGCTGAAATAAAAAGAGATGAAATAGTTGATATACAGCTTGATGGAGATATAAAAATATTAAAAGGCGAAAGTGGTACAGAATATAAAGCAAGAGCTGTTATAGCTGCACCAGGAGCAAGCCCAAGAAAAATAGGTTGCCCAGGAGAAAAAGAATTATCTGGTAAAGGTGTTTCTTACTGTGCAACTTGCGATGCTGACTTCTTTGAAGACTTTGAAGTATTCGTAATAGGTGGTGGGGATAGTGCAATGGAAGAAGCTCTATACCTTACAAAATTTGCAAGAAAAGTTACAATAGTTCACAGAAGACAGGGATTCAGATGTGCTAAGAGTATAGAAGAAAAAGTTAGAAATAACCCTAAAATAGAATTACTTCTTGATACAGTAGTAGAAGAAATAAAAGGTGATGGAATAGTTGAATCGGTAGTATTCAAAAATAAAGTTACTGGTGAAACTCATGAATACTTCGCTGATGAAGAAGATGGAACTATGGGAATATTCGTGTTCATAGGAGTTGTAGCTCATACTGAACTATACAAAGGAAAACTTGATATGGACGAATGGAACTACCTAATAACTAACGATAAAATGGAAACTAATATACCAGGTGTATATGCTGCTGGAGACTGCAGAGTAAAACCTTTAAGACAGGTTGTTACAGCAACTGCAGATGGTGCAATAGCAGCTGTTATGGCAAGTAGATACATAGAAGATAAATTTGGCAGATAAGACCAGATAAATTAAGATGGTAAATTCAGAAGAACAGATGCTTATTTGTTCTTCTGAATATAAATAAATATATAAATAATAATAAAAATTATGGAGGTATATGAAATGATAGAATTAGCAAAAGATACATTTGAAGCAGAAGTATTAGAAGCAGAAGGATATGTATTCGTAGATTTCTGGAGTCAGGGATGCGAACCTTGTAAAGCTTTAATGCCAGACGTTCACGCTTTAGCTGAAAAATACGCTGACGGAATGAAATTCTGCTCAATGGATATAACAAAAGCAAGAAGACTTGCTATAAAACAGAAAGTTTTAGGACTACCAACAATGACTATATACAAAGATGGAGCTAAAGTAGAAGAAATAACTAAAGAAGAAGTTACTGTAGCTAGTATAGAAGAAATGATAAAAAAATACGTTTAATAAATAGCGTATCATCAAATTTATAAATGACTTTTTAAGTTTAATTTTATAGAAAATTTTATAGGAGGGTGCATCATGCGTCTTGAATTAGGAAAAATCTTTATAAAAGATGTTCAGTTTGGTGAAAAAACTGAAGTTAAAGACGGTGTTTTATTCGTAAATAAAGAAGAGATGCTTAAAGAAATAGGTGGAGATGAGCACATAAAATCTATAGATATAGAATTAGCTCACCCAGGCGAAAGCATAAGAATAACACCAGTTAAAGATGTTATCGAACCAAGAGTTAAGGTAGAAGGTAACGGAGGAGTTTTCCCAGGAATAATATCAAAAGTAGATACTGTTGGTGAAGGTAGAACTCATGCATTAAAAGGTGTAGCTGTAGTTACAACTGGAAAAATAGTTGGTTTCCAGGAAGGTATAGTTGACATGACAGGAGAAGGAGCAAAATATACTCCATTCTCAAAATTAAACAACGTTGTTGTTATAGCTGAACCAGTAGATGGTTTAAAACAGCACGACCACGAAAAAGCTGTAAGAATGATAGGATTCAAAGCTGCTGCTTACTTAGGAAAAGTTGCTAAAGAACTTACTCCTGATGAAGTTTCAGTTTATGAAACAAAACCTTTATTCGAACAGGCAAACGAATATCCAGAACTTCCAAAAGTAGGATATGTTTACATGTTACAGACTCAGGGACTATTACACGATACATATGTATACGGTGTAGATGCAAAACAGATAGTTCCAACAATACTTTACCCAACAGAAGTTCTTGATACTGCTATAGTAAGTGGTAACTGTGTTTCTGCTTGTGATAAAAACCCAAGTTATGTACATATGAACAACGGAGTTATAGAAGAATTATATGCTCAGCATGGTAAAGAAATAAACTTCATGGGTGTTATAATAACTAATGAAAATGTTTATCTTGCAGACAAAGAAAGATCTTCAAACTGGACTTCAAAATTATGTAAATACCTAGGATTAGATGCTGTTATAGTATCTCAGGAAGGTTTTGGTAACCCTGATACAGACCTTATAATGAACTGCAAAAAAATAGAAATGCAGGGAGTTAAAACAGTTATAGTAACAGATGAATATGCTGGACGTGACGGTGCTTCTCAGTCATTAGCTGATGCTGATGTAAGAGCTAATGCAGTTGTTACAGGTGGTAACGCTAACCAGGTTGTTGTATTACCTAAATTAGATAAAGTAATCGGACACTTAGAAGTTGTAGATGTAATAGCTGGTGGAGCAGCTGGTTCATTAAGAGAAGATGGAACTATAGAAGTTGAAATACAGGCAATAACTGGAGCAACTAATGAAACTGGTTTTGGTCATTTAACTGCAAAAGGATATTAATAAGATTAATTGAAAAAACTTATAACAAAACAAAAGTAAAAAAATAAAACAAAAGTAAAAAATTTAGGAGGACTATTATGAGCGTACTTGAAAATAAAAAGGTCATAATAATCGGTGACCGTGATGGTATACCAGGACCTGCAATAGAAGAATGTGTTAATACAGTAGAAGGCGCAGAGGTTATATTCTCATCAACAGAATGTTTCGTCTGAACAGCTGCTGGGGCTATGGACTTAGAAAATCAGAAGAGAGTTAAAGAAGCTGCTGAAAAATTCGGAGCTGAAAATCTTGTGATATTACTAGGTGCCGCTGAAGCCGAAGCTGCAGGTCTTGCAGCAGAAACAGTAACAGCAGGAGATCCAACTTTCGCTGGACCACTAGCAAATGTTGAATTAGGATTAGCTGTTTATCATGCAGTAGAAGAAGAAGTAAAAGAATTATTCGATGCTGACGTTTACGAAGAACAGTTAGGAATGATGGAAATGGTTCTTGACGTAGATGAAATAGCAGAAGAAATGAACGAAATAAGAGACGAATACTGTAAATTCAATTAATTTTAGGAGGAACGTGAAATGGCAATAAAGGCAGTTCATTACGTAAACCAGTTCTTCGCAGGTATAGGTGGAGAAGAAAAAGCCGATACTAAACCACATGTAGCGGAAACTTTACCTCCAATAAGTGTACAGCTTGATAAAAAATTAGGTGAAGATATAGAAATTGTTGCTACTGTAGTTTGCGGAGATAGTTACTTTAATGAAAATATAGATGAAGCAAGTGCTGAAGTTCTTGAAATGATAAAAGGATTCAATCCAGATTTATTCATAGCAGGACCAGCATTCAATGCAGGTAGATACGGTGTTGCAGCTGGTACAATAACTAAAGTTGTTAAAGAAGCTTTAGAAATACCATGTGTAACAGGTATGTACGTTGAAAACCCAGGTGCAGATATGTTTAAAAAAGATGTATACATAGTTGAAACATCTGATTCTGCAGCAGGAATGAGAAAAGCTCTTCCAAAAGTAGCTAAATTAGCTACTAAATTAGCTAAAGGAGAAGAAATAGGTTCTCCAGCTGAAGATGGTTACATGGCAAGAGGAATAAGAGTAAATTACTTCCATGAAGACAGAGGATCTAAGAGAGCGGTTGATATGCTTATCAAGAAAATAAAAGGCGAAGAATTCGAAACAGAATATCCAATGCCTGATTTCGACAGAGTAGCACCAAACCCAGCTATAAAAGATCTATCTAAAGCAACTATAGCTTTAGTAACTTCTGGAGGTATAGTACCAAAAGGAAACCCAGACAGAATAGAATCTTCATCAGCTTCTAAATACGGTGAATATTCAATAGCTAAATACAATGATTTAACATCAGAATCTCATGAAACAGCTCATGGTGGATATGACCCAGTATACGCTAATGAAGACTCTGACAGAGTTTTACCAGTAGACGTATTAAGAGACCTTGAAAGAGAAGGCGTTATAGGTAAATTACATGATTTATTCTATACAACAACTGGTAATGGTACTGCAGTTGCAAGTGCTAAAAAATTCGCAGCTGAAATAGGTAAAAAATTAAAAGACGCTGGTGTTGACGCAGTTGTACTTACTTCTACTTGAGGTACTTGTACTCGTTGCGGTGCAACAATGGTAAAAGAAATAGAAAGAGCAGGACTTCCAGTAGTACACATGTGTACAGTTGTTCCTATATCTTTAACAGTTGGAGCTAACAGAATAGTTCCTACTATAGCTATACCTCATCCTTTAGGAAATCCAGCTTTAACTCATGAAGAAGAAAAAACTTTAAGAAGAGGTTTAGTTCTAAAAGCATTACACGCATTAACTGTAGAAGTTGATGATCAGACTGTATTTGAAGACTAGTCTGTAATAAAAGTCAATAAATAACTTAAATATATAGATTTCGTGGATATATTCTTATATCTGCGAAATCTATAATAGTATAAAAAGAAATAAAAACATAAAACTAAAATAATGAACACTAAATTTTTAATAAACTTTTAATCAGATAATAATTAAAATCGAAAATAATTAATTTTGTTGAAAAATAAAATTTTTATTATAAAAAACAATAAAATCGCGGGGGTGCCGAAAGATGACTTTTCCAGTATTTAAAAGTGCAGGATATGTACTAGTTCATACACCAGATATGATAATACAGAACGGAAGTACATGTGCAGTAGAAAGAGAAACAAATCCTGACTCTGAATTCCTAAAAGAAGTAGGAAATCACATAAGAAGCTATGAAGATGTAGTAAATTACATGCCAAATCAGGTATATATAGGAAACAACAGACCTGAAGAATTAGAAGGTATGTCTTTACCTTGGTGTGAAACTAAGGTTGAAGGAACTAGAAATGGTAAAATGGGTGAAATAATGCCACAGGATGAATTCCTTGCATTAATGCAGATATGCGACGTTTTTGATCTAGTTGAACTTTCAGAAGAATTTGTAGCAGAAGTTAAACCTAAAATAGAAGCTAACTACCCTGAACTTGCTCCATTCATGGACAAAATAAAAGGTTGTGACGTATCAGCAGGAGAAGCAGAAGTTGCTGAACACAAAGCTGAAGGTCTATACAATGAAGGTAAATTTGTAGGATATGTAAAAGCAGCTCATGATGTTGATGTTAATTTAAACGCTCATACTATGCTTGAAAACATAGTTGTTAAATCATCAGGTGTTTTAGCAGCGTTACATATGCTTAGAAACTCTTCTGTAGACAGAAAAGAAATAGGATATGTTATAGAATGCTCTGAAGAAGCTTGTGGAGATATAAACCAGAGAGGTGGAGGAAACTTTGCTAAATCAATAGCTGAAATAGCTGGAATAGAAAACGCAACAGGATCAGATACAAGAGGATTCTGTGCAGGACCTACTCATGCTTTAATACATGCAGCAGCACTTGTAAAAGCAGGAATATACAAACATGTAATGGTAGTAGCTGGTGGAGCAACTGCTAAACTTGGTATGAATGCTAAAGACCACGTTAAAAAAGGACTTCCAGTACTTGAAGACGTTTTAGGTGGATTTGCGGTACTTGTATCTGAAAATGACGGAATAAATCCAGTGATAAGAACTGACTTAGTTGGAAACCATACAGTTGCAACAGGATCTGCACCACAGGCTGTTATGACATCTCTAATAAGTGATGGAATAGACAAAGGTGGATTAAAAATAACTGATATAGATGTATTTTCAGTAGAAATGCAGAACCCTGATATAACTAAACCAGCAGGAGCAGGAAATGTTCCAGAATCAAACTACAAAATGATAGGTGCTCTAGCGGTTAAACGTGGAGAAATAGAAAGAAAAGAACTTAAAGGATTCATAAAAGAACACGGTCTTCCAGGATGGGCTCCAACTCAGGGACATATACCATCAGGAGTTCCATATATAGGATTCATGATAGATGATTTAACATCTGGAGACAAAAATAAAGCTATGCTAGTTGGTAAAGGAAGTTTATTCCTAGGAAGAATGACTAACTTATTCGACGGGGTATCAATAGTTATAGAAAGAAATGAAGGAAAAACTGAAGAAACTTCAGGTGTTTCTAAAGATGAAATAAAGAAAATAATAGCAGAAACTATGAAAAAAATGGCATTAGATATGGTGCAGGAATAAGGGGTGAGAATATGTCATCAAACAAAATAATAGCAGATGTATTCCTAGAAATAGCTAATGCTATAGAAAGCGGAGACTTCGGACCTAAAGTAAGAATAGGTCTTACAACTCTTGGAAGTGAACATGGTGTTGAAAATCTTGTTAAAGGTGCTGAAATGGCAAAATCAAAATTATTTGATATAGTTCTTATAGGACCTAAGGTTGATACAGATCTTGAAGTTGTAGAAGTAAACGAAGAATCTGAAATGCATAAAAAAATGGAAGAGCTTTTAGACAGCAAATACATAGATGCATGCGTAACTATGCACTATAACTTCCCAATAGGTGTTTCTACAGTAGGTAGAGTTTTAACTCCAGGCAGAGGTAAAGAAATGATACTTGCTACAACTACTGGAACAAGTGCAACAAACAGAATAGAAGCTATGATAAGAAATGCTGTTTACGGAGTATCAGCTGCTAAATCAATAGGTATAAATAATCCAAAAATAGGAATACTTAATGTTGATGGAGCAAGACAGGTTGAAAAATATCTTAAAGAATTACAGGCTAATGGATACGGTATAGAATTCGCTGAATCTATGAGAGCTGACGGTGGCTGTGTAATGAGAGGTAACGATTTACTTGCAGGAACTCCTGATGTTATGGTTACTGATACATTAACAGGAAACCTTTTAATGAAAGTATTCTCTTCATTCACAACTGGTGGAGATTTCGAATCTCAGGGATTCGGATACGGACCAGGTGTAGGTGAAGACTACGATAGAAAAATATTTATAGTTTCAAGAGCATCAGGTTCTCCTGTTGTTGCTAATGCGTTAAAATACGCATATGAAGCCGTTCTTGGAAATATAAGTGATGTAGCAAGAGAAGAATATTCTAAAGCTAAATCAGCAGGTTTAGACTCTATAATAGGGGATTTAAATTCTAAGAAAGAAGAAGGACCAGCTGAAGAAATTAAAATGCCTGATAAAGAAATTGTAACTCATCAGATACCTGGTGTTGATATAATGGAACTTGAAGACGCTGTTGCATCATTATGGAAAAAAGGAATCTATGCTGAAAGTGGAATGGGTTGTACAGGTCCTATAGTTTTAGTAAACGAAGCTAAAGCTGAAGATGCTGCAAAACATTTAAAAGAAGCAGGATTCACAGCATAATATAAATCAAATCAGAATTTAAGGGGACTGTCTTATATAAGACAGTCCTTTTTTTACTATATATTTATTATAATACAGATATTTTTATAATAGCTTATCTGATTATAAATACAGGTTTTTATAATCATTATTAATCTGTGGATGTTTTGGGGTTATAGGAGATATCTTAAATAATATTATAAAAGACACAAATATACCTAATATTAACAATATGATATTAGCAATAAAAAAAGAACTGCATATGCAGTTCTTTTTTTATTTATATATTTAAATATTATAAGTTTCTATTGTCTTTTAGTAAAACGTCGTGTGCTCCACCTTCAACTATACTTGTAGAAGAAACAACAGTAAGTTTTGCTTTTTCCTGAAGTTCTGGTATAGAAAGTGCACCACAGTTACACATAGTTGATCTTACTTTTGCAAGAGAAGCGTTTACGTTGTCTTTTAATGAACCTGCATATGGAACGTAAGAGTCAACACCTTCTTCGAATGAAAGTTTCTTATCTCCACCAAGGTCATATCTCTGCCAATTTCTAGCTCTTGCAGATCCTTCTCCCCAGTATTCTTTCATATAGCTTCCGTTTATGTTAACTTTGTTTGTTGGAGATTCATCGAATCTTGAGAAGTATCTACCAAGCATAACGAAGTCAGAACCCATTGCAAGTGCAAGAGTTATATGATGATCGTAAACTATACCACCATCTGAACATATAGGTATATATATACCAGTTTCTTCATAGTATTTATCTCTGGCAGCAGCAACTTCTATAACAGATGTAGCCTGTCCTCTACCTATACCCTTCTGTTCTCTTGTTATACATATAGAACCACCGCCTATACCTATTTTTATGAAGTCGGCTCCAGCTTCTGCAAGGAATCTGAATCCTTCTTCATCAACTACGTTACCAGCACCAACTTTTACTTTATCTCCGTAGTTTTCTCTTATCCAGTCTATAGTTAACTTCTGCCATTCTGAGTATCCTTCAGAAGAGTCTATACATAATATATCAGCTCCAGCTTCTATAAGTGCAGGAACTCTTTCTGCGTAGTCTCTAGTGTTTATACCAGCACCAACTACATATCTCTTAGAATCATCAAGTAATTCAAGAGGATTTTCTTTATGAGAAGAGTAGTCTTTTCTGAATACCATGTATATAAGTCTACCGTCATCATCAAGAACTGGTAAAGAATTTAATTTGTTATCCCATATTATGTTGTTTGCTTCTTTTAAAGTAACATCTTTAGGAGCAGATACTATTTTTTCTAATGGGGTCATGAATTCAGATATTTTTGTATTTAAATCCATTCTGCTTATTCTGTAGTCACGGCTTGCAACTATACCTAAAAGTTTACCATTAGCTGTACCATCATCTGTTATAGCAACAGTAGAATGTCCAGTTTTTTCTTTTAATATAAGTATATCTTCTAAAGTGTTTTCAGGTGTAAGGTTAGAGTCACTTACAACGAAACCTGCCTTGTAAGATTTTACTCTAGAAACCATAGCTGCCTGACTTTCTATTGTCTGAGATCCGTATATGAAAGATATACCACCTTCTTTAGCTAATGCTATTGCCATATTATCATCAGATACAGCCTGCATTATAGCAGAAGTCATAGGTATGTTCATTGATAAGGCTGGTTCTTCACCTTTTTTAAATTTAACTATTGGTGTTTTTAAACTTACGTTTGCAGGTACACATTCAGATGATGAATATCCTGGTACTAAAAGGTACTCACTAAAAGTACGAGATGGTGTTTCAAAATAAAATGCCATTTTCTTAGTCACTCCTTAAATATAAATTTTATTGTTATTAAATATAAATTTTTACTTTTTTTATGTATTAAAGCTAAAAAAAGACACTTGTATGGAAAACGCCAAACCTGTATCTTTTAATAAATTCTAAAAACATAATTATTGTTTTAAAGTTTAACATTAAAATTAAAAATAGTCAATATTTAGCGTATAAAAAATGCAATACAATTGATATAAACAATATTTTTACGGATAATGTAATATTTATTGAAGCTATTTTTTTTATAATATATAATATATTATAATATCTCTTAATTTAATATAAAGCAAGGGATTTAATATAAAGCAAGAGATATTTTATTTGAAAATCGTGATTAAAATATAGAATTATAATATATTAAAAAATATATATGAGTAAGGAGAAAAATTATGGAACTATTAAAGAGTAGAATAATTGAAGAAGGATCGTCAAAGGGAGGGGGGAATATAGTAAAAGTAAGTTCTTTTTTAAATCATCAGCTGGACATAAAACTTCTTAATGAAATAGGAAAGGAATTTGCAAGAAGATTTAAATATGATGGAAAAATAGATAAAATACTTACTGTTGAGGCTTCGGGAATAGCGATAGCATCAATAGCATCTCAGTATTTTGGAAATGTACCAGTTGTATTTGCAAAGAAATATAATTCAAGCAATATAAGTGATGATGTATATGAAGCGAAAGTATATTCATATACTAAAGAGAAGGAATACTCAGTAAGAGTTGATAAAAGTCTTTTAAATAAAGGAGAAAGAGTAATAATAATGGATGACTTCCTTGCAAGGGGAGGAGCTACAATGGGACTTAAAAATATAATAGAACAGGCAGAAGCTGAACTTGTAGGAGTTGGAATAGTAATAGAAAAATCATATCAGACAGGAAGAGCCGCTCTTGAAGAACGGAATGTAAAAGTAGAATCATTAGCACGTATTGAAGCCATAGAAGACGGTGTTATAAAATTTAAATAATTGATTTTTATTTTATGATTTTTATATAAAAATGGGATGTTATAGATTTAGTAAGGGGAGGGAATCAGTTTTCTGATTCCCTTTTGTATATTATTTCAGGAGGAAAAGAATGCTTAAAAGAATATTACTTGAAATAAAAAACGAGGATAGAAAAAATCCATATACAGATAAAGAACTTTCAGAAATTCTGAATATAAACAGGGCTGATATAGTCCGTATAAGAAAAGAAAATGGAATTTTAAATTCCAGAGAAAGAAGAAAAGAAATTCTTTTAAATGATATAAAAGAAATTATTGATAATAACAGCGGTATAACTGAGAGAAAACTCACAGAGAATCTATTTGAGCTTGGATATAATATATCAAGAAGTGCGGTAGCAAAGATTATAAAAGATGAGGGATTAAGAACTGGTAAAAAAGAGGAAAATCCAGTTTTTGATAATGATAAAATAGTCAAAGAAGAAAAAAATTATAAAATTTCTGGTGAGGATATAAAAATAGAAAAAATATTAAAGGTAAGCAATAAAGATAAAGAAGAAAGTGGATTTGAAAGTCTTATAGGTGCAAATGGAAGTTTAAAGGAAAAGATAAATCTTGCAAAGTCAGCAATAATATATCCACCAAACGGGCTTCATACGATGCTTTATGGGGAATCAGGTGTAGGTAAAAGTGAACTTGCAAACTGTATGTATAAATATGCCGTAAGAAAGGGAATAAAAAAAGAGGGTTCTCCCTTTATAGTATTTAACTGTGCCGATTATGCGGAAAATCCAAACCTTCTTATAGCACAGCTTTTTGGAGTTGTAAAAGGAGCATATACAGGTGCAAAGGAGGATAAAGTAGGTCTTGTAGAACTTGCAGATGGAGGAATACTGTTCCTTGATGAAATTCACAGGCTTCCACCATCTGGACAGGAGATACTATTTTCACTTATAGACAGAGGGGAATTCAGAAGACTTGGAGAAAGTAGCAATAAAAGAAAAGTAAATGTACTTATAATAAGTGCAACAACAGAAAATCCGGACTCAATACTTCTTAATACGTTTAGAAGACGTATACCAATGTTTATAACCATTCCTAACATTGATTCAAGACCAAAATCAGAACGTTATGACATAATACTTAAATTCTTTGAAAGAGAGGCCAAAAGAGTAAATAAAAGTATAATAGTAACAAAGGAAGTATTGTATGCTTTTATGGTGTATAAATGCAAGGCGAATATAGGTCAGCTGAAAAGTGATATACAGGTAAGCTGTGCCAGAGCGTTTGGTAAATTATCAAATGAAAGCGACAACCTTATAATAGATATTGATATTTTAAAAAATTCCATAAAAGAATCAATAGCGGAAAGCCTCAATAAAAAAGAATATATATGTGAGGATATTCACCTTGATGACGTATATATAGATGTAGATGATATTTCAGAAAACAGCGGTGATATTATTTCCGGAAACAATGCAAATGAAATATATCATTATGCAGAAAAGGAACTTAAACTTCTGGAAAGTAAGAATTATTCAGAAGAAGAAATAAAAAATATATTTTATGAAAAACTGGACAGAAAGTTCAATCAGATAAAAAGAAATAACATTATAGCGGATAGAAAAAGAAAGTATTCAATGGGTGTAAATCTTAATAATGAAACGATAGAGATAATGAACAAAGTTTCAGTATTTTTAAGAAGTCAGTATAAGCACATAAGTAATGGTTTATATTTAGCACTTGCAATACACATAGAACACGCTATAAACAGACTTAAAAAGGGAAAGAAAATAGTTAATCCGGGAATAGATAAAATAAAAAATTCTCTAAATGAAGAGTTTGAAATAGCAGAATATATAGTAAGAATTATAGAAAATATAGCAGGTGTAAGCGTTCCACTAGATGAAAAAGGATATATAGCTTACTATATATATAAATTCTGCTTTAATGAAGAAACAGCAGAAAACAGTGTTAAGGTTATTATCGCAACACACGGAAGGGTAGGTGTGGAAATGTCCAAGGTAGTAAATAATATACTTGGAATAAACTGTACATACGGTATAGAAGTTTCTATTGATGCATCTCCAATGGATGGAATAGAGTCCGCGTTAAATGATATAGAGAGCTTTGGATTTAAAAGAGATATTCTTCTGCTTATAGACATGGGTTCTCTTGTAATGCTTGGAGAAAAAATAGAAGAGAGAATAGGCGTTAGATGTAAGGTAATAAACAGAGTTGATACAATTCTAGCAATGGAGGCTGGCAAAGCAGCTGTACTTGAAGGAAAAGGTCTGGATACAATAGTATCGGATTTAAGAAGAAATAAAGACTATTCAATAATAAATAACACACCATACAGAAATAAAAAATCAAAGGATAAAAGAAATATAATAATAACTCTATGTCTGAGTGGAAAGGGAACAGCTTTAACACTGAAAGAAATAATTGAAAAGCGGATTCCTGACTATATAAAAGACGAGGTATCAGTGTATAATCTTGGAATTATTTCAGAAAATGAACTTGATCTGGAAATAAAAAAACTTGAGGAAAAATATAATATTGTAGCTATATGCGGAACAATAGATGTTGGCTACAATAATATACCGTTTATAAGTTATAATGAGGTTCTGAAGGGAGATTGTGCTGAAAAAATAGTTAAATTAATAGAGTCAGAAAAAACACTTGTAAATAAAAAGAAAAAAGAAAAAGGAATAAAAAATCTTATTCATGAAAATCTTATTCTTGAAAATATAGAAGGGATATCAAAGGAATATATAATAGATACTCTTGTATCAAAACTTGAGGAAGGCGGCTTTGTAAATTCTAAATATATATTAAGTGTATATAAAAGAGAGGCTATGGGCGGAGTTGTTATGTCACAGAAGGTCGCCATACCACACGGGCTTCCGGAAAATGTTATAAAACCTGCGATTGCAATTGCAAGGCTTAGTAAACCTATAATATGGGATAATGAATTTATGGTTGAGACAGTAGTTCTTATAGCTATAAAGGAAAATAATAAAGATGAAATAAGAGATCTTTTATTGAGATTATCTGAGCCTAAGTTTGTAGATAAACTTTCTAATATACACGATAAGGATGAAATAATAAGCATGTTTTCTTGAAAACAATAAAACAAATAAAGCCAGACAAAAAACAAAACAAACCAAACAAAAAAATAAAAGCATAAAACAAAAAAAACCATAAAGATAGCATAAAGAAATGGTTTTTTTTGTTTAAATGTATAAAAAATTATAAAAAATATTCTTTTTTAAACGTTTGAATTTCAAGGGAAAAACAAAAAAACTATGAGTTTAAAATTTTAATTACAAAATAAACCAAAAGTTGGCACGTAAGATGCTATATATTATGGTGAGAATAAAAAAAAGAAAATAAAAAGATAGGAGGGGATGAGAAATGGAACTTATAAAGTTTGTAAACGAGGAATTAGTATTTAATAATCGGGAATGTAAAACAAAAGAAGAATTCTTCAAAATGGTTCACGATAAAGCATTTGAAAATGGATTTGTAAAAGAAGAATTCTACGAAAAAGTTTTAAATAGAGAAAATACTTTCCCAACAGGTATAAATCTTGGAGAGTATGGAGTGGCAATACCTCATACAGATGCAGAGTATATAAATAAAGAATTTATAGCTATATGCACATTTGAAAATCCAATAGTTTTAAAATCCATGGAAGATGAAAACGAAGAAGTTAATGTTAAACTTGCGTTTGTACTTGGATTTAATCAGCCACACAATCAGCTTTCAGCATTACAGGAGCTTATGGGCGTTATACAGAATGCTGAAACAGTAAAAAAACTTATAGATGCGGGTAAAAAAGATGAAGTTATAGAAATAATAGAATCTTTATAATAAATAAAAATTTTTTTAGGGGGATTAGAAATATGAAAAAGAGAATATTAGTAGCTTGTGGAGCAGGAATAGCTACATCAACAGTAGTTTGTACAAAAGTAGAACAGTTAGTAAAAGACAACAATATAGACGCAGAAATAATACAGTGTAAAATAGCTGAATGTGCGTCAAAACAGGATGAAGCAGATCTTATAGTATCAACAACTATACTTCCAACTGAATACAAAATACCAGCAATAAAAGCAACTTCTTATATAACTGGTATAAACATAAAAGCAACAGAAGAAAAAATATTAGCAGTTCTAAGAGCTGAATAATAGAAATTGTATTAGGAGGAAATATATATGGATAAACTATTAGCTGTAGTACAGTACGTTCTTAATATGGGACCAACTGTAATACTACCAATAACAATATTAGTATTAGGGCTTATATTCAAAATAAAATTCACAAAAGCTCTTAAATCAGGTTTAACAATAGGTATCGGATTTGTTGGTATAAACCTTGTAGTAACACTTCTTACTTCAACACTTGGACCTGCAGCTCAGGGAATGGTTGAAAGATTCGGACTTAGCTTAACAGTAATAGATGTTGGTTGGCCAACAACTGCATCAGCTACATGGGCTTCTCCAGTAGCGCCAATATTAATACCAGTTTGTATATTAGTAAACCTTTTATTAATATACTTCAACAAAACTAAGACTTTAAACATAGACTTATGGAACTACTGGCATTTCATAGTAGCAGGAGCTACAGGATACATAGTAACAGGAAGCTTCATATGGGCTATAGTTTGTGCGATAATAATGGAACTTCTAGTTCTTTATACAGCTGACAAAACAGCTCCTTACGTTCAGGACTTCTACGGACTTGAAGGAATATGTCTTCCAACAGGATCTACAGCATCATTCGCTCCTTTAGGATATGTAGTTGGTAAATTAGTAGAAAAAATACCTGGAATAAACAAAATACAGGCAGATCCAGATACTATACAGAAGAGATTCGGTATATTCGGAGAACCAATGATGATGGGTATAATACTTGGTTTAATACTTGGTACTCTAGCAGGATATGAAGTATCAGAAATATTTAACGTAGGTATGTCTATGGGTGCGGTAATGTTCCTAATGCCTAGAATGGTTAAAATACTTATGGAAGGTTTAATACCTATATCAGAAGCTGTAAGAGATTTCCTTCAGGAAAAATATGAAGATAGAGATCTTTACATAGGACTTGATGCAGCTCTTGCAACTGGACATCCTTCAGTTCTTTCAACAGCTCTTATATTAGTACCTATAACTTTATTCTTAGCGGTTATACTTCCAGGAAATAAAGTTCTTCCATTCGGTGACTTAGCTACAATACCATTCTATGTTGCATTCATAGTATGCTTCAGAAAAGGTAATATAGTACAGTCAGTAATAACAGGTACAATAGTACTTGCAATATCATTACTTATGGCTACAAACTTTGCACCAGTTCATACAGAACTTCTTCAGCGGTCAAATCTTATGCCAGAAGGAGCAGCAGTAGTATCAAGCTTAGATGCAGGTGGTAACCTTTATAAATGGTTAATACTAAAACTGTCTCAGCTAGTAGCTAGCTTTGGAATATTCTAATAATATTAAATATAAAGTATTACTCTTTAATCAGCCGAGAAATCGGCTGAAAATGGGTAATACTTTTTTAAAACAAAAAATCGGGAATTTTATCAAAAAATCAGTCGATTTATAGTGAAAAATAGGAGGAACACAAAAGATGAAAGCGGTTGTTAAAGTAAAATCAGGTTACGATAATATGGAAATTCTGGATGTTGAAGAACCAAAAGCCACTGGAGATAAGGTAAAAATAAAAGTAGATTATAGCGGTATCTGTGGCTCTGATATACATTCTTTTAAAGGTGAATATGCAAATATAAAAACTCCTGTAACTCTTGGACATGAATTTGCGGGAACAGTTGTAGAGGTAGGAGAAGATGTAAAGAGTGTAAAAGTTGGGGACAGAGTAACATCAGAAACTACATTTGCTACATGCGAAAAATGTATCTACTGTGCAACAAAAGACTATAATTTATGCCCTACAAGAAAGGGAATAGGAACTCAGGTTAATGGAAGCTTTGCAGAATATGTGCTTTCAAGAGAAGAAAGTATACATGTTCTACCAGAAAATGTGTCTACACTTGCAGCATCTTTAACAGAACCGCTGGCTTGTTGTTGTCATGCGGCGCTTGAAAGAACAAATGTTACGGAAGAAGATACAGTTCTTATAATAGGACCAGGTCCAATGGGATTACTTCTTGCACAGGTTATAAAAGCACAGGGTGCAAAAATAATAATGACGGGAATAGAAAAAGACTTACCTAGGCTGAATATAGCTAAAGAATTAGGTGTTGACAGGATTGTAAATGTATCAAAGGAAAGTCTTGAAGATGTCGTATTAGGTATGACTGATGGAAATGGTGTATCAAAAGCGTTTGACTGCTCAGGATTTATGCCTGCGGTTAATCAGGCACTTCCTCTTGTTCAGAAAAAAGGAACTTTTGTACAGGTCGGAATATTTGCAAATAAATTCAATGAAATGGACCAGGAATCAATAATACAGAGAGAAATAATATATACAGGAAGTAGATCACAAAAACCAAGTTCTTGGGACTTAGCTCTTGATTTACTTAAAAAAGGAAAAATCGCAACAGATAAGATGATAACAAGAACAGTTTATCTTGATGAATTCAAAGAAGGAATAACAGCTCTTATGAACGGAGAAGAAATAAAAGTAGTTGTTAAGTCTTTTAAATAAGTTTAAAATATTAAATTTATTATATATAAATAAAAAAAGGGGGAGTTTTGTAACGATGAAGGCATTAAATTTATACGCTGCAAGAGACATAAGATTTGAAGAAACAGAAAAACCTGTTATAACAGGAAGTGATGACGTAATAGTAAAAGTAAAAGTTGCTGGTATATGTGGTTCTGATGCGCACAGATACGCTCAGCTTGGACCTTACATAGAAGGGATGACATGGGGTCATGAATTCTCAGGGGTAGTTGATGAAATAGGAGAAAACGTTAAGAATGTAAAAGTTGGTGACAGAGTAACAGTTTGCCCAGCACTATACTGTGGTGAATGTGAATCATGCAAAAAAGCGGAATTTGCAAGATGTGACAAACTTAAAGTAATCGGAGCAAAAGATCCAGGTGGATTTGCAGAGTATGTAAAAATACCATCAGAAAATGTATTACCTATACCAGATGAAGTAGATTTTGAAACAGCATCTATGGTAGAACCTTGTTCAGTGGCAATACATGGATTATATAAAACAAACCTTCAGCCAGGTGAAGATATAGCGGTAATAGGTTGTGGAACAATAGGATTATTCGCTATACAGTGGGCAAAAATATTCGGAGCAAAAGAAATAATAGCTCTTGATATAGATGACAAAAAACTTGAAATAGCTAAACAGCTTGGAGCTACAAAAACAATAAACTCAATGGGTGTTGAACCATGTGAAGTGTTAGAAGAAATAACAAACGGAAGAAGAGCAGATGTAGTAGTTGAATCAGCAGGTTCACCTATAACTTCAGCTCAGGCATTCTCTCTTGCTAAAAAAGGCGGAAGAGTAGTATTCCTAGGAATACCTTATGGAGATGTAATGGTTAAGAGATTCTACTTTGAAAAAATAGTAAGAAATGAACTTAGCGTTTTCGGTTCTTGGAATGCAATATCATCTCCATTCCCAGGAAAAGAATGGATAGCAACGATAGACTGCATGAAAAAAGGTCTTATAGATACAAAGCCACTTGTAACACATAAAGCACCTATGTCAAAAGGATTTGAAATGTTTGAAAAGGTAGCAGAAAGAAAAGAATTTATAGGAAAGATATTATTTTTCCCAGAGGAAAATTAATATAGATTTAAGTAACTCTAAACATTTATCTTGATAAAAATATATCCTCCATTGCGGAGGATATATTTTTATATCAAAAAGACGGAATTATCTGAGATTTAAAATATTAGTTGATTAGATACAATGGAGTTTATTATAATAAAAGAGAACTATAAAAACAGATTGGAGATTATAATAATGAAAAATATTTATAAACTACAAAACGGAACAGATATAAGAGGAGTAGCATACAAAAATGATGAAAAAGAAGTAAACCTTACATCTGTAGAAGTAGAAAAAATAGCAAAAGCTTTTCATATATGGCTAAAAGGAAAAACAGGAAAAGAAAAAACAACAGTAGCAATAGGTAACGATTCAAGAATAACTGGTGAAGAATTCAGAAACGTTATAATAAATGCTTTAAGAGCACAGGGAAGTGATGTAGTAGACTGTAAACTTGCTACAACACCTTCAATGTTCATGACAACAGTTATGGATGATTATAAATGTGATGGTGCAATAATGATAACAGCAAGTCATCTTCCATTCTTCTACAATGGACTTAAATTCTTTACAGAAAACGGTGGACTTGAAAAAGCTGATATAAAAGCAATACTTGATATAGTATCAGAAGATAATTTTAAAGATGCTGAAGAAGCAGGAAGTGTACAGGAAAGAAAATTAATAGACGATTATTCTGCTGTACTTGTAGATAAAATAAGAAAAGGTGTAAATTCTGAAAAGAATTACGATAAACCTTTTGATGGTATGAAAATACTTGTAGATGCAGGAAATGGAGCAGGAGGATTCTTTGCTGAAAAGGTACTTGAAGTTCTTGGTGCTGATACAGCTGGAAGCCAGTTCCTAAATCCAGACGGAATGTTCCCTAATCACATACCAAATCCTGAAAATAAAGATGCGATGAAGAGCATAAGCTCTGCTGTTTTATCAAACAACAGCGATCTTGGTATAATATTTGATACAGATGTGGACAGAGCTGCACTTGTAGGAAATGACGGTAAATTCATAAATAAAAATGCTCTTATAGCTGTTATATCAGCTATACTTCTTGAAGAAAATCCAAAAACTACAATAGTTACAGATTCTATAACTTCAGTAGGTCTTGCAGAATTCATAGAAAATATAGGTGGAAAACATCACAGATTCAAAAGAGGATACAAAAATGTAATAAATGAAGCGATAAGACTTAACTCTGAAGGAGAAGAATGCCACTTGGCAATAGAAACTTCAGGACATGCTGCAATAAAAGAAAATTACTTCCTTGATGATGGAGCATATCTTATAGCTAAAATACTTGTAAAAGCTGCTAAAATGGCTCAGGAAGGTAAAAATATAGAATCTCTTATAGCTGATTTAAAAGAAGCTAAAGAAGAAAAAGAAGCCAGAATAGGAATAAATAAAGAAGACTTCAGACCATATGCAGAACGGATACTTGCTGACCTTGAAAAATATGTTGAAGAATCTTCAAAATGGTCTTTAGTTCCTAAAAACTATGAAGGAATAAGAGCAAACTGCAATGGAGAGGGAGAAGATGGATGGTTCCTTATAAGAATCTCTCTTCATGAACCACTTCTAGCACTTAATATAGAATCGAATGTAGATGGTGGAGCAGAAAAAATATACGCTGATATAAAAGAATTCCTTTCTAAATACGATTTAAAGGGATTATAAAATAAAAAACAATATAAATATGTATTAATAAAGATTACATTTCTGAAATTTTAGTTACAATTATGTAACCGCATATGACAGAGGTGTAATCTTTTTTTCTGAAAATTTATGATATTATAAAAGCATAGACAAGGAAGATAAAGACATAATAAAAAATATTAAATATATAAGGTAAGACGAGCAAGAGAGGACGTGTTTATTATGAAAAACAGAAAAGGACTTATAGTATCATTAGCGCTAGTATTAACATTAGCATTTTCAGCGGTATCATTTGGACAGACAACAGCTAACTATAAAAGTGAAGAAGGAATAAAATTAGTGAGAACTGCAAAATCAAACAAGAAGGTAAAAAAAGATCTTACAAGAAAACAGGCATTAAATATACTTAAAAAAATAGATAACAGAGTACCATATATATATATAGGAAGTGAAAAAGATTTTGATGCACTATTAAATAAAAAACTTAAAGGATATGTATTTCTTCCAGATGAAGAAGGAGATATGGGATACTTTGTAAATAAAAAAAATAAAAGAGTATATTACTTCCACCCAAGTGGATATATGGAAAGAATAAAATATTAATAAATAAAAGTCTGGTTTATGTTATATAAACCAGATTTTTATTATTTATATACAGTCCCTTTTATGTGATATTTTTATTTTATCGATAAAATATATTAAATTTGAATAAAGATATTCATTTTTTAAATAGAATGTTATATAATATCTATTGCAAAACCAATTCTTTTAAATAAAATATTAAAATAAAAAGAATAAAAAATATAAAAGGGAGGTTAAATCATGAAAAAAATAAATATTGTTAAAGTAAAGTATAATGATATAGATATGAATTATAATGATGGAGCCAAACTTAGGGGTTTTTTTGGAACAAAATTTATAGATGTTGACTATTTTCACAACCACTCCAAAGAAGGAATTATATACAGATACCCGTTGATACAATATAAAGTCATAGATAAAAAGCCAACCATAGTACTGTTAAAAAAAGCGTGTGATATAGCATACAGATATAATGCTGTAGATAAAATAATAATAGGAGAAGACGAACTTATATCGGAGGATATTCTGGTGGAAATAAAAAAAGCCTGTTTTGGAGTTTCAAAGGAAATAAAAAAATATAAATTTGTAACTCCATGGATAGGATTAAATCAGAATAATATAGGTAAATACAGAAAACTAGCCGGATCAGATGAAAAATTGGAATTTTTAGAAAATATAGTAAAAGGAAATATACTTTCTTTATCTAAGGGAATGGAGTACAGGGTAAACGAACGAATAGATGTAAAAATAAACAGGGAAAGTATAGAAGAGAAAAAAGTATATTTTAAAAAGAAAAAACTTATGGCCTATCAGTTTGAATTCCATACAAACTTTGTTATTCCTGATGATATAGGTATAGGAAAGGCGTGTTCAAGGGGATTTGGCTCTATAAAACAAATAAATATATGTGAATAAAATAATAAAAAAGGCCTTGATTTTAAGGTCTTTTTTATTATTTTAATAAGAAAATGGATATTATTTAATTAGTTCTTTTAGTAATATTTTATTTATATGAATTAGGAAAATTAAATAAAATAAGATATTTGGATAAGATACTTAAAAAATGTTATACTATAATATTATATACAATATGAAAGGAAGAATATAATGAAGAAAACATTAGTTATAGCAGAGAAGCCCTCAGTTGGAAAAGATATAGCTTCTGCTATAGGTTGTAAGGAAGCAAAAAATGGATATATAGAAGGTAAAAAATATGTTGTTACATGGGCACTAGGGCATCTTATAACGCTTGCCGATCCAGAGGGATACAACAATAAGTATAAAGAATGGAAAATGGAAGACCTTCCGATTATACCTAAATACATGAAAACAACTGTAATAAGAAATAGTGCAAAGCAGTTTAAAACTGTTAAGTCACTTCTAAATAGAAATGATATAGAGGATATAGTAATAGCAACTGATGCAGGAAGAGAAGGAGAACTTGTGGCCAGATGGATTATAGAAAAATCCGGAGCAAAGAAACCAATGAAAAGATTATGGATATCATCTAATACAGAAAAGGCTATAAAGGAAGGTTTTTCAAACCTTAAAAGTTCAAAGGAATATGATCATCTTTATGAATCTGCACTTTCAAGAGCTGAGGCAGATTGGATTATAGGTATAAATGCAACAAGAGCGCTTACAGTGAAATATAATGCACAGCTTTCATGTGGAAGGGTACAGACACCTACTTTGAATATGGTAAAAAAAAGAGAGGAAGATATAGCAAACTTTGTACCTAAAAAGTATTATGGAATAGAAACAATTGTTAATATAAACGGTGTAATTACAAAATTCACATGGTCTGATAGAAAAAATCAAAAGAATTCATTCAATGAAGAAAGAATAAATTCAATTATAAATAAATTAAATGGAAAAGAGCTTGAAATAAAAGAAGTAAAAACCAAAAATAAAAAAGAATATGCTCCAAAGCTTTACGATCTTACAGAGCTTCAGAGAGATGCAAACAGACTTTATGGTTACTCAGCAAAGGAAACACTTTCAGCAATGCAGTCTCTTTATGAAAGACATAAAGTTCTTACATATCCGAGAACAGACTGCAGATATATATCAACCGATATAATTCCTACAATAAAGGACAGGGTAAAGGCTGTTAATATAAGTGATTATAATAAAGTCTGTATGAGAATTATGAAGAAAAAAATAAAGGCGGATAAATCGTTTGTAAATGACTCAAAGGTAATAGAGCACTATGCAATAATACCTACAGAGGAGAGGGTATTTATGAGCGAGCTTACCGAAAAAGAAAGAAGAATATACAATCTTGTTATAAAAAGATTCTTATCTGTTCTGGATGAGCCTTCAGAAATAGAAGAAACAAAGATAATAGCCGAAATAGAAGGAGAAAAATTAACAGCTGATTTCAGAAGAATGGAAAAGGCAGGCTGGAAGGAATTATACGGAGTGGTTTCTGATAATATAAAATCGGGTACTGTATTCCATGGAGGAGAAAAGATGTATCCTGAGAGAATTAAAAGGACTGAAGGAACTACAACTCATCCGCCATATCTAAATGAAGCCACTCTTCTTACTGAAATGGAGAAAAATAATCTTGGAACAGTTGCTACAAGGGCTGAAATAATAGACAAGCTGTTTAGTTCATTTTTATTAGAAAAAAAGGGAAATGATATAAAAACAACATCAAAGGGTCAGCAACTTTTAAATCTTGTTCCAGAGGAATTAAAAAGTGCTGAGATGACATCTGAGTGGGAGAAAAAACTTCAGAGAATATCTGAAGGAAAAATGAACAGAAGAAAGTTCATGGACGATATAAAGAAATACTCAATAGCAAGTATTGATTCAATAAAGAAAAGTGATAATACATTCAGACATGATAATATAACAAGAACAAAATGTCCTGAATGTGGAGCATATATGCTTGAGGTATCAAATAAAAGAGGTAAAATGCTTGTATGCTCAAACAGAGAATGTAATACAAGAAAGAGAATTTCACAGGTTACGAATGCAAGATGCCCTGAATGTAATAAAAAAATGGAATTAAAGGGAGAGGGCGAAAAAAGAATATTTACATGCTCATGTGGATATAGAGAAAGATTAACAGCTTTTAATAACAGGAAAAAGAAAGAAAAAAATAAGGCAACAAAGAAAGATATAAATAAATATTTAAAGAATCAGAATAAAGAGGAAAACGAAAACTTTAATAATGCATTTGCAGCAGCATTTGCAAATATGAATAAGGATAAATAATTTCCATCTGTAAAAAAGTTTGGAGGGGATAGTATGAATAGTAAACAAAATGAATGTGTCAAAACTGAAAAAACGGCATCTGTAAAAAAATACAGTGTCATAGTCCTGCTTGCTTTTTATGTTGTTTCGCTGATAAGATTTTTAATTTTAAAAGATTTAATGGGAATATCAGTATCAGTGTTTAGTATATTTGCAACAATATCACTTATTATACTTAACAGGAAGAAAGAAAGACTTCTTGAAGATAAGTTATTTATTGCGCTTATATGGTATATATGTATAGCCTCTGTGCTTGGCTCAGGATATGGATTTTATGATATAAACCATTATGATGATTTTCTTCATGTAGCATCAGGCTTATTATCTTCAACAGCAGCAATTTCAATATTAAAATATTTTAATGATGAGGAAAGTGTAAGTAAAATCAACAAAGTATTTATAATTATATATGTATTTATGTTCAGCATGGGTGTTGCATCTCTTTGGGAAATCGGTGAGTTCAGCATGGATAATATATTACATACAAATACTCAGGTAGGCGGACTTACAGATACAGTAATGGATATGATTGATGCAATGGTCGGATCTATTGCGACAATAATATGTATAAGAAAGAAAATATAAAATTCACAGATTATTTATAAGATATTCACGGATTATTCATATTTTATGAAGATTATTTAATATAATATAAGTAAAGATATAAATAATATCGGGGGGAATTATAATGAAAGGAAAAAATAAACTGGTGAGTAATAAGAACACACTACTTAAAATATTATTTTTTATTATAATTTTTCTTATGAGTATAAATCTTTTATCTTTTATATATGAAAATTCTGGAATCAGCAAATACATTCCCATAAACAATAAATATGATGACGAAAATGAAGTTATAGCTTATATAGACGGAGAACCTATAACGCTCAATTCTACAGGTAATAAAATAGATTCAATAATTTATTATAAAAATAATAGTGAAAATTTAAATTTCAATCGAGAAATAGCCGCGGATTATAAGAGTATAGCCAAATTTACTGTATCTGAAGAAGTTATTTACAGAGAAGGAGTAAAAGTCGGTATAAAGGCCAGTCGGGATGAAATTTCAGAGTATCAAAATAGTATAATGGAAAATCTTGAAACATATCTAAATATGAGTGAAGATGAAATACTGAAAAAATATAATATATCTGAAGTTGACTTTAGGAAAAATCTTGAAAAGAATATTATCGTATATAAATATTTAAAAGAAAGAACAAAAGTTGACGACTCAGAGGCAAGAAAATACTACGAAGAAAATATAGATGAATTCAATGAATACAGATATTTAGATATACTCATTGAGAAAGAATATATAGGTAAAAATAATAAAAAAGTTATAAGGGATTACGAAGAGGCCAGAGAGATAGCAATGGAGATTATGAAGAATCTCAAAAATGGTGAAGATTTTAAAAAGACAGGAAAAGAATTTGAAAATAAAATAGAGGGTGTAAGATATTTAGATATGGGCTATATAAATCCAGATGAGGTAGATGGAGTTGTTGATGAAGAAATAATTAAGCTTGAAAATGGAAAAATTATGGACAGACCGGTAAAAAACCGCTATGGATATAATATAATCATGAAAGTGGATTCAAGATATGTTAACTTTGAATCTATTAAATCTAATATAAAAGAAGAGCTTGTATATAAAGAACAAATCGAAATTTTAAATAAATTAAATTCTGAATACAACGTAGTTATGAATGAAAAATATAAATAAAAAATCATATAGTGTTTTAAATACCTTTTATTATAAATAATAAAAGGTATTTTTTATTATTTAATATTAAATATACGATAAAATAATTGTATTTTAAAATAATTTGATTTGGTTTATAATAGGTATAACTAATAAAAATATCAGATTATAAAAAATAAGGAAATCTTATCAGTTTTAATCATAAAAATACGGCGGAGGTGAGATCAAGTGGAATTTTTTAAAAATAAAAAAGAAAAAAAAATACGGCTCGTATTGTTTCTGCCGATAGCATTAATAATCCAGTATTACCGGTTTTCAAATGGAATAATAAGCCCTCTTGTAAAAGGAGTAGAAATACAGATTATAGGTGGTAACTATATAAAAGGACTTGATAAGTACATAGTAAAACTAGATGATACCGTTGAAATTTCAGCGGGAGATTATATAGTATTTCCTGGATATGCAAAAGATCCGGAAATATGGTTTAATGTACTGGATGATAGCGGATTAGTTGAAATAAATGGAGATAAGATGACCGCACTAAAAGAAGGATACACATCAATTGCAGTTATGAAAAAAAACAGGGTTATAAAAAAAGCGACTATAAAAGTTGTAAATCCTGAAATTGAATCGCTCAATATAGAATTATCCAAAAAACTTGAGTATGTAGGAGATTCAGCGGAAATAAAGAGTAAAATAAATGTTTTAGGTTATGAAAAATTCCAGGACTCATATAAAGCTGAATATAAGAGTGATAACGAGAAGGTTATAAAAATAGAAGGAAATAACGTAAAAGCGGTTGGAGTAGGTAATGCAAGAATAAGTGCAAAATGTGGTGATGAAACAGTAGAAACTGATGTGAAAATAGAGGCAAGGGTAAGTGATATAGATATACCATCTGTCATAAATATAGAAAAAGACCAGAAAAAGAAAATTGATTATAAAATAATTACATCGCCAAGAGGACTTGAGCATCCAAAAGTAAAATTCAGTCATGTAAAAGAAGATGGAAATGAGGATGTATTGAAGATATTAAACAATGGAAATATCAAAGGTCTGAAAGAAGGAAGCACAAAGATAAGGGTATTTTGTGGAACAAAATCCAAGGTGATAACAGTTAATGTAAAGCCAAAATCATTGAGAAACAGTTATATAGAAAATATAAAATACGATACAAGAATAGAAGATGGAAATATAATTATAAGCATCAACTGGGATTACATAAAGGGGGCTTCAGAGTACAGTGTTTATCTGAAGAATAATAAACTGGATGATGAATATAGAAAAGTAAGAAAAATAAGAATGGACGAAGAACCGGTGTCTGGAAAAATTCATGCAACTATAACGGATTCCATATCTGGAGATGAGGATGAGGAAATAGATTTATACATAGTTGGTAAAGGTGAAGAGGAACAGACAAGGGTTAAAAACAATATAATAATAAAACCATCTGAAATAAAATAAAAAAGGTACTGCTTAGAATCTAAGCAGTACTTTTTCATTGTTTTAATAATTTTATTTAAGCCTCGGATTCGAGATCCATATCTTTGGCCTTTGCATCAAGGTAAGTTGTGAAATAAACTTTTATTACACCCATTATAGGAGTTGAAAGTATCATTCCTGGTATACCGAAGAATCCGCCACCTATGGTTACAGCAAGTATAGTAAAGAAAGGACTTAAACCAAGCTGACCACCGACTATTTTAGGCTCTATGAATGCAACTTCAACCTGCTGAACTAAAATTAAATAAATCAGACAGAATAGAGCAATTTTTGGACTTGCGAATAAATTTATTATAACTACAGGAGTCATACCTAAAGCAGGACCAAAATAAGGAATAAGGTTCATTATACACATAAGTGAACCGAATAATATAGAATACTGAGATTTAAGTAAATATAAACCTATACTTGAGATTATACCTACTATTACTGAGTCTACTAATTTACCTGTAAAATACTTACCAACGTTATCATTAAGTGTTCTGGCAATATCCAGACCGGCTACGGTATGCTTTTTACCTAAAAATACAAACATTGCTTTTTTTGAAAAGTCAGTGAATTTTTCTTTATCAAGAAGAATATAGAAGCAGATTATAAATGCAAGAACGAAGTTTACAATAAATCTTCCAACAGAGAATGTTCTTTTGAATATTTCTCCAATAGAGCCAATAAGAAGACTGCTTATACTTGGAAGCATATTTACTAATTTATTCCACATTGTTTCTATTTCTCTTCTATCTATATTTTCAAGATGAGTTGAAAGCTGAATAATGAATGCTTCTGTTTTATTAAAGTATATAGGAGCTTTGTCTACTATATCTATAATACTGTTTACTATTACAGGAAGAGTAACCAGTATAAGAACAACTATTAGCAGAAGAATGACACCATATGTCATCAGCAGCGATATAGTTCTTCTTGTATTGAACCTTGATTCAAAGAATTTCATTATGGGATTAAGTATATAAGCAAGTATTCCGGCTATTACAAATGGTGTAAGAATATTCAAGAATACATTGATAACTCCCATAAAATACTGATAGTTATCAACACACTTCATCAGTATATAAGTAACTAAAAGAGTCAATACAAGGCTAAAATGTATTTTTTTACCTTTGAGTTTATTTATCAAATATTTCCCTCCTTATTTTCTTTAATATAAAAATTATACGATTTTTTTTATTTATAAACAAGTTTTTATATTTTAATATTAATATATAGTACTAGATATAAAGTTATAATTACTGTATATGTAGAAAACTAAAAAAATAAGTATTTTTTATTATTTATATAAATCAAGTAATTGACATATACTTATATAAATCATGTAAATCAATAAAATTTAATTTATGTTTATAAATATAAAGTACTTGACTGAAAATTATAAAATTGATATAATTCAAATTAGATTTAAATAATTTAAATGCACAGAAGAGAAGAGTAGGTATTCTGTTCAGTTTCAGAGAGCCGGTGTTGCTGTGAGTCCGGTACTGATATTATATTGAAGAACATCTCAGAGCATCTGACCGAACCTTTAGTAGGCTCAGACGGATTGGAACCGTTAAAGTCCATAAGCAGGAGCTTTATGAGTGGCCGTTAATTCGGCAATGAGGGTGGTACCGCGAAAAAGAATTTATGTCTTTCGTCCCTATAGTATGGGATGAAGGGCTTTTTTTATTTAAAAAATGAAATAAACTTAGGAGGAAATTATGCAGAAGGAATTTTTAGAAATAAAAGAACTTTACAGAAACAAAGAAGAATATGCAGGTAAAACTGTAAAGGTTGCAGGATGGATAAGAACATCAAGAATGTCAAAAAACTTTGGATTTATAGAATTAAATGATGGTAGTTTCTTTAAAAACATGCAGCTTGTACTTGATGAAAAACTTGAAAACTTTAAAGAGTTAGGTAAATTACCGATATCATCAGCTATACTTGTAGAAGGTGAACTTGTTGTAACTGAAAACGCAAAACAGCCAGTTGAAATACATGCTACAAAGGTAGAAGTAGAAGGACTATCTGATAGCTCTTACCCACTTCAGAAAAAAAGACATACACTAGAATACCTTAGAACAATAGCACATTTAAGACCAAGAAGTAACACTTTCTCAGCTGTATTCAGAGTAAGATCTTTAGCAGCATATGCTATACATAAATTCTTCCAGGAAAGAAACTTTGTATACGCACATTCTCCAATCATAACAGGAAGTGACTGTGAAGGTGCAGGAGAAATGTTCAGAATAACAACAATGGATCTTAATGATATACCAAAAACTGAAGACGGAAAAATAGATTACTCTCAGGATTTCTTCGGAAAAGAAGCTAACCTTACAGTATCAGGACAGCTTAATGCAGAAATAATGGCTCTTGCATTCAGAAATGTTTACACATTCGGACCTACATTCAGAGCGGAAAACTCTTACACAGGAAGACATGCATCTGAATTCTGGATGATAGAACCTGAAATAGTATTCGCAGATCTTGAAGATAACATGGAACTTGCAGAAGACATGATAAAATACATAATAAACTATGTAATGGAAAATGCTCCAGAAGAAATGCGGTTCTTCAACAGCTTTATAGATAAAGGTCTTCTTGAAAGACTTAACAACGTTGTAAATTCTGATTTCATAAGAATAACTTATACAAAGGCGGTTGAACTTCTTATAGAATCAGGACATAAATTCGAATACCCAGTTGAATGGGGATGCGATCTTCAGACAGAACACGAAAGATATCTTACTGAACAGATATACAAAGCTCCAGTATTCGTTACAGACTATCCAAAGGATATAAAAGCATTCTACATGAGAATGAACGAAGACGGTAAAACAGTAAGAGCTATGGATCTTCTTGTTCCAGGTGTTGGAGAAATAGTTGGTGGTTCTCAGAGAGAAGAAAGAGAAGACAAACTTCTTGAAAGAATGGCAGAATTAGGATTAAACAAAGAAGATTACTGGTGGTATCTAGAACTTAGAAAATACGGAACAGCTACTCACTCAGGATTTGGTCTTGGTTTCGAAAGAATAATAATGTACATGACAGGTATGTCAAACATAAGAGACGTAATACCATTCCCAAGAACTCCTAAAAACGCTGAATTCTAATATATTTTAAATATATAGTGAAAAGGACACAGAAAATCTGTGTCCTTTTTAATTGATAGAATTAAGTAAAAATTAAGGTTAAGATGATAGCATATATATATAAAGAATTATAGAAAGTAAATAGGAGACGGTTTAATGGTAATAAATATAAATACAAATTTCAGGGATAAATTCAGAATAGATATAAAAAATGAAAGTAAAAAACCTTTAATAAGTGCTTTGGCATCGGTTTTAATGATGTTGGTTATAAGCATAATTATATACATAGCTGTAAAATTTGCCTCAGATTATGATTTTTCTATAGTAAATCCAATACATATCATGATGTCTTCAGTATTTGGGTATATAGATATCAATAATGTAGGTGTTATAGATATGTTCAGCGGGGGAATAAAGATAGGATTAATTATATTGCTTCCTATTTCGGCGGTATCTATTGCTGTATCAAATGTGATGATATACAAAAGAGAAATGTATTCGGTGACTGAGGTAATAAGAACATCAATAAAGATAAGTTTATTCTTTGCAGTGATGATGTCTTTACTTGCTGTATTCAGCAAAACCAGAACGGAGATAATGGGGGACGGTATGATGGCTCCTGGTGCTGCAATTCTTAAATTTACAATGACTTCGGTATTTTTCAACAGTTTTGTTATATCATTTATAACATTATTCCTTACAAACTGGAAAAGAAGTTTTATAGGTGAAAATTACTATACAGATATAATAATGGAAACATTATCACATTTTATAAAGATATTCGGAGTCTTTATGATAGCTACAATAGTCATGGTATTTGTAAGCTCATCTGTATCATATCAGATTTCAATACCCGGGTATCCTAAAGCTGTATCAGTTTTACAGATGATAATATACCTTATTGTTGTAGCATCTGGTGGCTCTGTATCAATGGCGAACTCATCTATATCATTATTTAAAATAGTAGACGGAGCAACGCCGCTTGATATAAGACTTCTTATATTAATGGCAGCATCTTTATCAGCTGTAATAATGATAATAAAAGGTGCTGATTTATATGAAGGATACAGAATGGAAGGAAAAAGAGCGGTAATATCATTTAGTGTCATATATGGAATGATTGTTTCAGGTATAGGATCTATGGCATCTATATACATGAATACAGCACAGAATGGAATATCTTTATTTGGAATAACGGATACGATAATATATAATGTAAATCCACTAAGTACTCTTGTTATAACTGGTTTAATTACATTTGCATTGTTGGAACTTGGATATCATTTAAAACCTATTATAGATGATATATGGAACGGATAAAAATATATAAATAAGAAATTAAGTTTAAATTTAAATAGATATTTCTAAAACCCCTCCAAAATAATGTTTAGAAATAAAATTAAATGGTGTATGATCGTAAAATTTACGGCATACACCATTTTTATTTTCTTTTTTATAGAAATATTGTTTATAAAATTAATAAATTTACAAATAAAAAATAATATATATGCAAAAAATAGTTAAAATTAAATCAATTTATCAGATGTTTATGAAAAAACAATCATAAACAATTAGTAAAATTATAAAAAGACTCCAATATACCAAATTATGAATAAAATTTTCAAAAATAAAAATAAATAATGAAAATATATTGCATAAAAATGAAAATAATGATACAATTCTAATTGTTGAAAACGATATTACAAATAAAAATACGAAATATATTTTCTAAATGAAATATAATTTCAAAATAGAGGAGAAAAGAATGCTTGATATAGTAAAAGGAAAACTTATTGTATCTTGTCAGGCACTTCCAGATGAACCGCTACATAGTTCATTTATAATGGGAAGAATGGCAAATGCAGCAAAAGAAGGTGGAGCAGCAGGTATAAGAGCTCAGAGTGTTGATGATATCAACGAAATAAAGAAAGAAACAGGACTTCCTGTAATAGGAATAATAAAGAGAAATTATGATGACTCTGATATATATATAACACCAACAAAGAAAGAGATAGATGAACTTTTAACAACAGGATGTGAAATGATAGCTCTTGACTGTACAGACAGAAAGAGACCAGGAAACGAAAATCTTGGTGAACTTATTCAGCACATCAAGGAAAACGGTGTTTTAGTAATGGCAGATATATCAACTTATGAAGAAGCAATGAATTCTGAAAAACTTGGAGTTGACTGTGTTTCTACAACACTTGCAGGATATACACCATACTCAGAAAATAAACCAGGTCCTGACTTTGAACTTATAGACAGATTAGTAGCTGATTTAAAAATACCAGTAATAGCAGAAGGTAAAATAAATACTCCTGAAGACTTAAAAGATGTATACAAACATGGAGTACATTCAGCAGTTGTAGGTTCAGCAATAACAAGACCACAGTTAATAACAGCAAAATTTGCAGACGCAATAAAATAAATATAACACACAACAAATCAAATCAAACTTGGAGGTATTAGACAATGAGAACAACAGATATGAAAGGGATTTATTCAGCATTATTAGTATCTTTCGATGCAGAAGGAAACGTAAACGAAAAAGGAACAAGAGAAATAATAAGACACAACATCGACAAAATGAAAGTTGATGGTTTATATGTAGGTGGAAGTACTGGAGAAAACTTCATGCTTTCAACTGATGAAAAGAAAAGAATATTCGAAATAGCAAAAGACGAAGCTAAAGAAGATATAAAACTTATAGCTCAGGTTGGTTCAGTAAACCTTAAAGAAGCAGTAGAACTTGCAAAATTCACTACAGAATTAGGATATGATGCAATAAGTGCAGTTACTCCATTCTACTACAAATTCGATTTCGAAGAAATAAAACACTACTACAACACAATAATAAACTCAGTAGACAACAGACTTATAATATACTCAATACCAGCATTAACAGGAGTTGATATGAGTTTAGAACAGTTCGGTGAATTATTCGAAAATGAAAAAATAATAGGTGTTAAATTCACAGCAGCAGACTTCTACTTATTAGAAAGAATGAGAAAAACATTCCCAAATAAATTAATATTTGCAGGATTTGATGAAATGATGCTTCCAGCAACAGTTTTAGGAGTAGACGGTGCAATAGGTTCTACATTTAACGTAAACGGTATAAGAGCTAGACAGATATTCGAACTTGCTCAGGCTGGAAAAATAGAAGAAGCAAGAGAAATACAGCATGTAACAAATGATCTTATAACAGGAATATTAAATAACGGATTATACAACACTATAAAAATAATACTTCAGGAAGAAGGGGTAGATGCAGGTCTTTGCAGACAGCCAATGAAAAACCCAACTGAAGAAATGAAAATAAGAGCAAAAGAATTACATAAAATGTTCTTCTAATAAAAGACATCGGAGGTTAAGACAATGGTTGGATTTACTATGATAGATTTCGCTGTTCTAGTAGTTTACCTACGGGCGGTGTTATTCGCAGGACTTTTATTCTCTAAAAAAGAGATGAAAGGAAAAGAATTCTTCAAGGGTGATGGAACAATACCTTGGTGGGTTACTTCAGTTTCAATATTCGCAACACTACTAAGCCCTATATCATTCCTATCACTTGCAGGAAACTCTTTCGCAGGAAGCTGGATATTATGGTTCGCACAGTTAGGTATGTTTATAGCAATACCAATAACTATAAAATTCTTCCTTCCTTTATACAGTAGATTAAAAATAGATACAGCTTATCAGTATCTTGAAATGAGATATAATAGTAAGGCAATGAGAATACTTGGTGCCCTTATGTTCATAATATATCAGATAGGACGTATGTCTATAATAATGTACCTTCCATCAATGGTACTTGCAGATCTTACTGGAATAAACGTAAATATACTTATAGTTGTAATGGGTATAATAGCAATAATATACTCTTACACAGGTGGTTTAAAAGCAGTTTTATGGACAGACTTCATACAGGGTATGGTTCTTATAATAGGTGTATCTGGAGCTCTTATATTCATGATAAGCCAGATAAACGGAGGATTCGGAGAAGTAATGAGCACTCTTTCAACAGGACATAAGTTCTTATTACCAGAAGAAACATTATTTGATCCAAACTTCCTACACACAAGTGCATTTATAATACTTGTTGGAGCAGGATTTAACACTCTTTCTTCATACGTTTCAAGCCAGGATGTTGTACAGAGATTCACAACAACTACTGATATAAAACAGCTTAACAAAATGACTTACGGAAACGGAGTTCTATCTATGGGACTTGCAACAGTATTCTACTTAATAGGAACTTGCTTATTCGTATTCTACGGTCAGAATCCTGAACTTGCTCAGACAGTTCAGCAGGACCAGGTATTCGCATCATATATAGCATATGAACTTCCAGTAGGTGTAACAGGAATACTACTTGCAGCAATATATGCAGCATCTCAGTCAACACTTTCAACAGGACTTAACTCTGTTGCAACAAGCTGGGTTCTTGATATACAGGCAATAGTTTCTAAAAAAGAAATACCTATGGAAAGACAGACAAAAATAGCACAGTATGTATCACTAGGAGTTGGTATATTTGCAATAGCTGTTGCGGTAATACTTGCTAGTGGAAATATAAAATCAGCATATGAATGGTTCAACAGTTTCATGGGTCTAGTACTTGGAGTTCTAGCAGGAGTATTCATACTTGGAGCATTCTGCAAGAAAGCTGATGCAAAAGGCGGATTCGCAGGATTTATAGCATCTGCAATAGTTGTAGTATACTTAAAATACTTCGTTCCAGACGTTACTTACTGGGCATACTCTCTTATAACAATAGCGATATGTGTTGTTGTAGGTGTAGTAGTAAGTAAATTCACAAATAAAGAAGGAAAAGAAGCTGATTTAAAAACAACTATATACTATGGAAAAGAAGCTGATTCTAAAAATATAACAACAGAAAACGTAGATGCTGAAGCAACTATGTAATATAAAAATAATAAAGAATGAAGATATGAAATTCACCATATAAATTATAATTGTATTATCTAACTTTTAGAGCGGCTGTAATGGCTGCTCTAAAAAACTATCAGGAGGAAAATAAAATGATATTTGGAAATATATCTTATGAAAACTCAAATGCTTCTATGCCGGAAGCACTAAAAAAATGTATAGAATATGCAAAAGCAAATAAATTAATAGATTTCGAAAAAGGTTCTCACGTTATAGACGGAGAAGATCTATTCGTAAATATAGTTGAATATGACACAACTGTAAAAGAAGAAAGATTCTGGGAAGCACACAGAGAATATCTTGATGTACATCTTATGCTTAGAGGAAATGAAAGAATAGCCCTTAATTTTATAGAAAACCTTGAGCAGAGAGAATATCAGGCTGATGGAGACTTCTTACCACTTGATGGAGATAATGTAAATGCAGAAGTAGTTTTATCAGACGGGGACTTCCTTGTATGCTATCCTGAAGATGCTCATATGACAGCTCTTAAAGCAGGAGAAGAAAAAGAAACTATAAAGAAGGCTATATTTAAAGTTAAAATAAAATAATTACTGAAAAGGGGCTGTAATACAGCCTCTTTTTGAATTTTTGAAAAATACAGTCTATGTTGAATATAAAAAAATAATATGATATGATTTAAAGATAACCGATAATGAGGCTGTATATTTCTGTATAAATATTATAAAAATAAGAGAGGTAAACTCATGAAAAAATTTATATGTATAGATATAGGCGGTACATCAATAAAATATGGTTATGTATATGAAGATGGAATAATAATTCAAAAGGGAGAAATGGATACTGAGGCGCTTTTAAAAGGTGGTGCAGGAATACTTTCAAAGTGTAAAGCAATATGCAGAGCGATAATTAATAAATACAAGGTTGTTGATGGAATATGTATATCAACAGCAGGAATGGTAGACCCTGATGAAGGAAAAATTATTTATTCAATAGAACATCTTATTCCAGGATATACAGGAATGGGACTTAAAGCGGAAATAGAAAAAGAATTTGATATAAGATGTGAAGTTGAAAACGATGTAAACTGTGCGGCACTTGGAGAAGCATGGCTTGGATCAGGAAGAGACAGTGATTCTTCTGTATGTATGACTATAGGTACCGGAATAGGTGGAGCTGTAATAATAAATGGCAAAATACACCATGGACACAGCAATAGTGCAGGAGAAATAGGATATATAAATATAAATGGCAAGCCGTTTCAGGATCAGGCATCTACTACAAGTTTAGTAAAGGCTGCGGCTGCAAAAAAAGGAATAGATCCGTCTGAAATAAATGGGAAGATAATTTTCGAAGGTGCTAAAAATGGAGACAATGATTATATTTCAGCAATAGAAGATCTTATAAAAGTACTTGCAGAGGGAATTTCAAATGTTGCATATCTTATCAATCCAGAAGTTATAATTCTTGGAGGAGGAATAATGGCACAGGAAGAATTTATAAGACCAAGACTTAAAAAAGAACTTAAAAAGGTATTAGTAGAAACAGTATATAAAAATACAAGAATAGAATTTGCATACATGAAAAATAATGCAGGTATGCTAGGAGCACTTAGAAACTTCCTTAACAAAAATTAAGGAGAAAAATATGGGTATATTAAAACAGCTTGATGAGCCGGATTTTAAAGCTACTAAATCGGATAAAATACTTATAGAGTATATAAAAGAGAATATAGAGGATGTGTCCTATAAATCAATATCACAGATTTCTAATGAAAGTGGAATCGGGGAAGCTACAATAACAAGATTTTCAAAGAAAATGGGATATAACGGACTTCAGGATTTCAAGGTAACACTTGCTCAGGAAATCTCAAGTATGAACAATAGAAAGATAATAAACAAGAATATAGAAAATGACGAATCAGTAATGGAAAGTGTAAGAAAGATATTAAATTTAAATATCAGAACACTTGAAAATACATATGATGTAGTAAATGGAAAAGATATAGAAAAAGCTACGGATATTATGATAAATGCCAGAAAAATATACTTTATAGGTATAGGATACTCGGGAATTACAGCTGAAGATTCAAACTATAAATTTATGAGAATTGGATTTAACTGTATGTCCATAAAAACAAGCCATGAAATGATAATGCTTGCGTCACTTATGGGAAAAAATGATGTAATTATTGCGATATCTCATTCGGGGGAAACAAATGAGATTATAAAGGCTGTCGGGATAGCTATTTCAAATGGTGCCAGGGTAATATCGATAACAGAGTACGGAAGCTCAAGACTTAAAGATATGTCTGATGTAAATTTAGGATATATTTCGGGGGAAAGTGTTCTTGAAACAGGGTCTATATCATCAAAAATGGCCCAGTTCTTTATAATAGACCTTATATATACACAGGTAGTTAAAGAAAAGGCGGCAGAAGTTGTTGAAAGTAAGATAAAAACGACTAATGCTATAAAACTATATAATGAATAGATAATTATAAATAGGTATTTTCGAATTTTGAAAATACCTATTTATAATTTAAGAATATTTTCAAAGTATATAAAGAAAAGCCAATATGTAATTAATATGAAGAATTTAAAAGCTATTTACTAATTATTGAAAATATAACGTCCATAAGTTAAACTATAAAGTAGACTTAATTTTGGAGGAATATATCAATGAAAATCGATAAAAATTCAAAGATAAGAAGAAAAAAAGATAAAAGAGAGAGTAAGTACGATACATTCAGTCTTACTATGCAGCTTGAAGAGCCTATTTTAACAGAAGAAGATATCAAAAGAGAAAAAGAAGAAAATAAAAATAGAAAAAGAAAAAAAGTAAATGGAAAATTAAAAAAAATAGCGGTTGTAGTTATAGCGTTAATAATAGTGGCAACATCTGTATGGATTTTAAATTCATATAAACCACTTGAATATGCTCAGCAGAGCATGGAGTCAGATGAAAATGTAAATGTAGTAAATGGAAATATAATTGAATTTAATCCTACGGGAGAAAAATCAGATACCGGAATAATAATATATCCGGAATTAAAAGTTGAGGCAGCATCATATGCTCCTCTTGCAAGAAAGATTGCGGAGGAAGGATACTCTGTTTATATAACAGATATGCCTTTAAATGTACCCCTTCTTTCACCGAACAGAGCCAATAATATTATTGAAAATGAAAAGGATATAGAAAACTGGGTAATAGCAGCTCATTCATTTGGCGGTATAGCGGCTACAAAGGTGGCAGAAAATAATCCCAAGATAAATGGAATAGTATACATGTCGTCTTATACTACAAGCGGAACCATAAAGAAAAAAGATAAAAAAGTACTTTCTATATGGGGAAGTAAGGATGGTATAATAGATTTTGAAAGTATGATAAAGGCTAGAGAGAATTTCCCAGATGATACAGAATACCTGGAAATAGAGGGCGGAAATCACAGCCAGTTCGGAGACTACGGTCAGCAGAAGGATGATGAAAAAGCAGTGATTTCATTAGAAGAACAGCTTAAAGTAACTGCAGAGGGAATAGTTTCATTTATAGAAAATAAGATAAAATAATAGAATTATGTAAAAAGTTATCTTTAAAAGAGATGATTAAAATAATAAATATAATATATATCAATTACAGGAGGTAATCATGAGAGAATACGTATTAGAATGCTGTGTTGACTCAGTTGAGTCTGCACTTGAAGCTGCAAAAGGAGGAGCAGACAGATTAGAGCTTGCTGCAAATCTTATAATAGGAGGAACTTCTCCAAGTATAGCGTTATTCAATGAAATAAGAAGAAATTCAGATATAAAAATATTTGCACTTTTAAGACCTAGATTTGGTGATTTCCATTATACAGAACACGAATTCAATATATTAAAAGAAGAAGTTGCAATGTTCAGAGAAGCTGGTGCAGAAGGTGTTGTTGTTGGTTGCCTTAAAGAAGACGGAACACTTGATATAGAACAGATGAAGGAGCTTATAAAAGAGGCAGGAGATATGCATGTATCACTTCACAGAGCTTTTGATATGACAAGAGATCCATTTGAAACATTAGAACAGGCTAAAGAACTGGGAATAGATACTATACTTACTTCAGGTCACAAGAATTCAGCTCTTGAAGGTAAAGATCTTTTAAAAGAACTTGTTGAAAAAGCTGGAGATGATATAGAAATACTTATAGGTAGTGGAGTAAACGCCAAAGTTATAAAAGAATTTATGGAAGATACAGATGCGGTTGCATTCCATATGTCAGGAAAAGTAAACCTTGAAAGTAAAATGGAATACAGAAAAGAAGGCGTTAGTATGGGACTTCCAATGATGAGCGAATACGAAATATGTCAGACAAGTGCTGAAAAAATAAGAGAAGCCAGAGAAGTAATAGACAGCATGAAAAAATAATAAATTAAAGCTGTAAAATTCTTTTTCTTAAATAAGAAAAATTAAATTCTAATAAGATAGTCAGAATACAAAATTAAAAAACAATCGGTTAGATTGTACATTTGATAATATGATAATAAAAAAGGAACTGGATTTCAGTTCCTTTTTTATTATCTATAATTTAAATTATAGATTGAAATATATTTATTACAGCTTTTTTTAATATTTGTAATTGAGATAGAGTAAAGCAGATATATTTCAATATCAGAGTAAATTCTGATAAAATTAATAGATATAAAAAATAAGTTTAAAGTAGTATAATATTTATTATATGAATAGAATTTAACAATATCTTAATGGAGGAAAACTTTATGGATAAGAAATATATAATATCACTTGATCAGGGTACTACAAGTTCAAGATGTATAATATTCGATAAAAAAGGAAATATAGTAAAAGTAGCTCAGAAGGAATTTAAACAGATATATCCAAAGCCAGGCTGGGTTGAACATGATGCAATGGAAATATGGGGTTCACAGAGTGGTGTTATGAGAGAAGCTGTTGATACAGCAGGAATAGACCCTCGGGAAATTGCAGCAATAGGTATAACAAATCAGAGAGAAACTACAATTGTGTGGGATAAGAATACAGGAAAGCCAATATACAATGCCATAGTATGGCAGTGCAGAAGAACATCTGATATAAGCGATGGCCTTAAAGAAAAAGGATATGAAGAAATGATAAGAGAAAAAACAGGTCTTATCATAGATGCGTATTTCTCAGCTACAAAGATAAAATGGATATTAGATAATGTGGAAGGTGCCAGAGAAAAGGCTGAAAAAGGAGATCTTTTATTTGGTACAGTTGATACATGGCTTATATGGAAGTTAACTAATGGAAAGGTACATGTTACGGATTATACAAATGCATCAAGAACAATGATGTTTAATATACACGATTTAAAATGGGATGATGAAATTCTTGAGATACTTAATATACCAAAATCAATGCTTCCAGATGTAAAACCTTCAAGTTATATATATGGATATACAGATACATCGATGTTCTCAGATGTTGAGATACCAATATCAGGATGTGCGGGAGACCAGCAGTCAGCATTATTCGGACAGATGTGTTTTGAAGAAGGATCAGCAAAAAATACATATGGAACAGGATGTTTCCTTCTTATGAACACAGGTGAAAGACCTGTAAAATCTGAAAATGGGCTTCTTACAACAATCGCCTGGGGAATAGACGGAAAAGTAGAATATGCTCTTGAAGGAAGTATATTCATGGGAGGAGCATCTATACAGTGGCTCAGAGATGAAATGAGAATGATAAAAAACGCTGCTGATAGTGAAATATATGCAAACAGGGTTGAAAATACAAACGGAGTATATATTGTTCCTGCATTTACAGGACTTGGTGCTCCTTACTGGGACATGTATGCAAGGGGTACTATTGTAGGTCTTACAAGAGGTGCTAAAAAAGAACACTTTATAAGAGCTACTCTTGAGTCAATAGCATATCAGACAAAGGATGTTCTTGAATCTATGGAAAACGACTCAAAAATAAAACTTAAAGAACTTAAAGTAGATGGTGGAGCAAGTAAAAACAACTTCCTTATGCAGTTCCAGTCAGATATTCTTAATGTAGACATAAGAAGACCTGAAATAGTTGAAACAACAGCTCTGGGAGCTACATATCTTGCAGGGCTTGCGACTGGATTCTTTAAGGACAGAGAAGAAATAAAAAGAATATGGGCCTGTGACAGGGAATTTAAACCAATTATGAGCGAAGAAGTAAGAAATAAATCATATAAGGGATGGAAAAAAGCAATATCAAGATCTCTTGACTGGGAAGAATAGATTTAAAAAATAGGTAGTCTGAATTTTGCAGACTGCTTATTTTGTTTAATATACAATTTATGGTAGAATATTTATTGTAAATGATAAAAATTGCTTTCAGACATGGGGGACTGAATAATGATAGAAGTAAAAAATCTATGTAAGGTTTTTACAAGAACAATAAGAGATAAAAAAAAGAAAATGTTTAAGTTTAAAAATAGGGAAGAAGAATTTTTTGCTGTTGATAATGTTACATTCAGAGCAAAAGAGGGAGAGATAGTTGGGATTTTGGGTCCAAATGGAGCTGGAAAGACAACTCTTTTAAGAATGCTTGCGGGAATACTTACTCCTACATCTGGCAGCATAAAAATATGTGGATACGATTACTCAGAGGACAGAAATGCCGCAAAGTCAGAAATTGGATATCTTTCGGGAAATACCAGACTATATGGAAGATTTTCACCGAGAGAAACTCTGAAAATATTCGGTAAGCTTTATGGAATGGAAGATGATGAGATAAAAAGCAGAATAGAAAATATAGCTATCATAATGGGATTAGAAGATTTTATGGATAACAGAATAGAAAATCTTTCGACAGGTCAGACTCAGAGAACATCAATAGCAAGATGTCTTATACATTCACCAAAGGTATATATATTTGATGAGCCTACTCTTGGTCTTGATATACTCAGCAGCAGGGCGATAATTGATTTTATGCTTGCAGAAAAGGAAGTCGGAAAAACAATACTTTATTCTACTCACTATATGAAAGAAGCCGAAACCCTATGTGATAGAATAATACTGGTTTATGGTGGAAAAATAATTGCACAGGGTAAACCAGACGAGCTTATGAAAGAAACAGAAAGCCGATCTCTAAGAGAGGTATTTATAAAACTTGCAGAAAAAGAGGTAGGTCTTAATGAGGATTAATATAATAAAAGAGATTTTTAAGAAAGAAATAAAAGATATAATAAGGGATAAAAGAACTGTGTTTATGATGGTTGCTGTGCCTATAATTTTATATCCGATTATAATGATTATTATGACGAGCATAGCAAGCTCATATATAAATACAGCACAGTCCCGGAGTATAATGATAGGATTTCCAGGAAAGCCAGAACAGCGGATAGTAGAAACTATAAATGATGAAAATTCCAAAAGGGCTAATTCCTCAAAGGGAACGATAGAAGTAATAAGCAATGTTTCTGATTATGAGGAACAGCTTAAAAATGGAAAAATAGATGCTTTTATAGAAAAAGATGATGATAAATATAATGTATATATAAATTCAGTAGCTGATGAAACAGGAATAAAAGACGATGAGATAAATAAAATTATAGATTTGAATAAAAGTGAGCTGTCATCAGAAATAATTGAAAAAGCAGGACTTGATCCGGAATATGTTTTAAATCCGGTTGAGTATGAAAAAGTAGATATTGCAAGTACAACTGAAAAAATAGGTATTCTGCGGGGACAGATAATACCGTTTGTGCTCGTTGTAGGGGTACTGTTTGGCTCAATATATCCTGCGATAGATGTAATAGCAGGAGAAAAGGAAAGAGGTACTTTAGAAACGCTGTTCTCTCTTCCTGTATCTAATCGGGAGCTCGTAACAGGTAAGTATCTGGCTGTTTCACTTAGCGCTGTTGTAACATCGCTTTTAAATATAATATCCATGGGGGCTACAATTCTTTATATATTTGCCACGGGAATTGCAAACAGCGGGGAACTTGATATCCGGGGAAGTACTCTAGATATGACACTTCCGATTATAATTACGGTAATTAGTATAGTGATGTTCTCACTGGTGGTTTCAGCTCTTAGCATGTGTGTATGCTCATTTGCAAAGACGTTTAAAGAAGCACAGCATTATATAACTCCGCTTATGCTTGCTGTAATGCTTCCATCGTATGCGTCAATGCTTCCAAATGTAGTTCTGAATAATGTTACGGCTATGATTCCGGTTGTAAATATATCGCTTATGATAAAGAGTGTACTTTCATTCAAAAGTGATATAAATGCAATAACTACGGTTATGATTATAAATCTTTTATTTGTTATACTTTCACTTCTTATACTTTCTAAAATTTTCGATTCTGAGGAAATATTATTCGGAGATAAGGCAAAGATAAGAATAAATGAAAATAAATTATACGGTAAAATACCAAATAAAAGAGAAGGTATAGCGATATATATAGTATCATTCTTTACACTTATATATATAGGCTCACCAATACAGACTTATATGGGAAAAGCAGGACTTGTTATAAGTGAGCTTATTCTACTGGCGATACCTGTTTTGGTTTCTATATATATGAAGGCTGATATTAAGAGGGTATTTAAAATAAAGAAACCAAAGATAAAGGACTTTATAAGAGGAATAATAACATGGGTATTAGGATTTATGCTGGTATCTGCTGTATCCATGATACTTCTTATGATGTTCCCTGAGCAGAGCAGGGTTCTTGAAGGAATGAATGAAGTTATAAGGGGAAATAATATAATACTTCAGATATTACTGATAGCAGCTGTTCCAGCTGTATGTGAAGAATTTTTATTTAGGGGATTTATAATGACATCTCTTATGGGAGAAAAACCAAAGAATAAACGGTATATAGCAGCGGTAATAGCAATTACAGGTATATTATTTGGTATGATGCATATAAGCTTTATAAGGATAGTACCAACGGCTATACTTGGAATAGTAATAGGATATAATGCCTATAAATCAGACTCAATATATCCTGCAATATTTGTACACTTTATAAATAATGCACTTTCAGTAATTGCTGTAAACTATGCACCTGCACTTATAATGGGCATAATATAGAATTAAAAACAATAAATATAAAATTGAAATTTAGTAAAGCAGAACTGATAAATTTAAACAGTTCTGCTTTTATTTTATTCAAATCAACTTTATATTAACTTCATTGACTTTAAATTTATATTACAGTATTATTGTATTAATTGCTTAATACAATAATACTGAGAGGTGTATAATATGGCTTGGATATTTGATAATAGAAAACCTATTTATATTCAGTTACTTGAAGGCCTTAAACTTAAAATAATTTCAGGTGAAATGAAGCCTGGAGAGAAGTTTCCAACAGTAAGAAATCTTGCAGAGGAAGCTGAAATAAATCCAAATACAGTTCAGAGGTCACTTACAGAACTTGAAAGAGAAGGGCTTATATATACGGACAGAACAAAAGGCAGATTTGTAACTGATGACTGTGAAAAAATAGAACAGGTTAGAAACGTAATTGCTTTAAATATGGTTCATAATTTTAAGGATATGCTTTTAAAAATGGGCTATGATGAGGATGAAATAATAAAACTGGTTTCTCAGAACATAAAGGAGGATAACAATGCAGAGTAATATAATAGAAGCAAAGGATTTGAAAAAAACATACGATAAAGAGCCTGCACTAAAGGGCATAAATATAAATATACCAAAGGGAAAAATAGTAGGACTTCTTGGACCTAATGGAAGTGGGAAAACAACATTTATAAAGCTTATAAATGGTCTGATTCAGCCAGATTCAGGTTCAATACTTATAGACGGAGAAAAACCTTCACAGGCGACAAAGGCAAAGGTATCATATCTTCCGGAAAGAAGTTATCTGAATGAATGGATGAAGGTAAAGGATATGATAAAATTCTTTAGTGAATTCTATGATGATTTTGATATGGACAGAGCGAAGGATATGATAAAAGCTCTTGAAATAGACGAAAATAAAAAAATAAAAACACTTTCAAAGGGTACAAAGGAAAAAGTACAGCTTATACTTGTAATGTCGAGAAAGGCTGATATATATGTACTTGATGAGCCAATAGGGGGAGTAGACCCTGCGGCAAGATCATATATATTAAAAACAATACTTCAGAACTTCTCAGAAGAAAGTACACTTTTAATAGCCACACATCTTATAAGTGAAGTTGAAAATATATGCGACGAAATTATTTTCCTTGGATACGGTTCAATAAGACTAGAAGGAAATGTCGATGAGATAAGAGAAAAATACGGTGAATCTATAGACTCACTATTCAGGGAGGAATTTAAATGCTAGGTAAGTTACTTAAATATGAATTTAAATCTACAGCGAGAACACTACTGCCTTTATATATAGCGGTGATAGGACTTTCACTTGTAGTAGGATTATTTGGACAGGCTGAATTATTTGAAATGCAGATATTTGCACTTGTAATTCTGATATGTTTAATGATGGCTATGTCAATTGCCACACTTCTTGTTATAATAAACAGATTCAGAAAAAATCTTCTAGGTGATGAGGGTTACCTGATGTTTACACTTCCTGTAAAAACAAAAAATCTTATAATTTCAAAGCTTATATCATCAGTAATATATATAATTATAAGTAGTGTAATGGTTGCGGTATCGTTCTTTATAATAATGTCATTTACAGGGGCGCTTCAGGAATTTGTATCTTCCATGAATAGTATGTTTGAATATATGACTTCACAGCTTATGGATAATAGAGATATAATAATGAACTTTGCATATGTGGGAGTAGAATTTATATTAAGGTATTGTATGCTTGTATTACTTATATATTTCTCACTTTCTTTAGGACAGATAAATATATTCTCTAAACACAGAATAGTAGCTGCGGTTATAGCTTTTATAGCTGGTAATACAGTTATATCAGGAGTCAGCAGAGTAGTTCTAGGATTAATAAGTACTGAGTCTTCTGGAGTAACTTCAATATTATTGTGGACAGATCCTGCTGCGTTATCAGCGCTTATATTATTAATGGTATTTATAGTACTTCTGTTTATGGTAACATCTTTTATACTTAAAAATCATCTTAATCTGGAATAATATTAAATGATTTTCAAAGAAAATGCATTATTCTTAGGAATGATTTAAAATAATTTTTTAGAGTAATACAAAGAATAGAAAATTTAAAGTGTTAAAAAGCATATGCGAAAAATACAGGAATGTATGATTTAAATGTTAAATATATAAAAAACGCATCAGTGATTAAAAATATCTGGTGCGTTTTTTATGTTTTTATACGATTTTACATTTAAGTTTTTATAAATTTAAATTCCAAAAGAATTAACTATTTTTCAGCTGGTACATATTTTGAGCCCTGGAAAGAACCCCTTCTTTTCATTTCGTCGTCTATCCGGTTTAATACCTCCCATTTTTTTAGACTCCAAAGTGGTGCAAGAAGCTCGTCTCTTTTTCCATCTCCTGTAAGTCTGTGTATAACCATCTCTGGAGGGAATACTTCAAGCTGATCACATACTATGTCAACGTATTCGTCTTTTTCAAGTGGTGTAAGTCTTCCTTTTTCAAGGAATTTCCGAAGAGGTGTGTTTTTTATAACGTGAAGAAGATGTATCTTAACCCCGTCAACACCCATATTTGCAACAGCCCTTGCTGTTTCCATCATCATTTTCTTATCTTCTCCTGGAAGACCATCTATTATATGAACTACAACTCTTATATTTCTATCCTGAAGTTTTTTAAGACCGTCAAGAAAGTCCTGATAAGAATGTCCTCTGTTTATAAGTTTTGAAGTCTGATCGTGTATAGTCTGAAGACCAAGCTCTACCCATAGTTCGGTTCTTTCATTTAACTCAGCTAAATAGTCTACAACATCGTCTGGAAGACAGTCGGGTCTTGTAGATATTGATATCCCGACAACATCGTCAAATTCCAAAACAGATTCATATCTTTCTCTTAGAACCTCAACTGGTGCATATGTATTTGTAAATGCCTGAAAATATGCAATATATTTTGCATGAGGCCATTTTTTAAGCATCATTTCTTTTATATCTTTGAACTGTTTCTGAAGGTTATCTCTTGGGTCTCCGGCAAAGTCTCCAGAACCCTCTCTACTGCAGTATATACATCCACCACGGCCTATTGTTCCATCAACATTTGGACATGTAAATCCTGCATTTAACGATACCTTGAACACTTTCTCTCCAAAGTGCTGTCTTAGGTAGTAGTTCCATGTATGATATCTTTTATTTGAATCGAAAGCATATTTAAATTTTTCCATGTATTCTCCTTTCATTTGTTTCATGATAAATCATTGTAAATTAATAACTAAATTCTAATATATCAGATTTTATATGTATAAATCCATAAAATTTTTAAATTAATTATAGATAATGTATAATATCATTGTTAGTTTAAAATAAATAAAGGGATAATAAAATTAAAAAATATGGTTAAAAGATGTTTACTAAAAAGAAATATTATTATATTTGAGAAGATTTAAAATAGGGTAGAAGGCTGCTATTCTGCTAATTTAAAATAAACAGGTAATAAAATGAGAACATTTTGGGAGATATAATTATGAATAAAAAATTTGCACTTTCATTCAGTGGGGGCAAGGACAGTGTAATGTCATTGTATATTATGATAAAAAAAGGGTATATTCCAGAGGTTTTACTGATAACAGTAAAGGAAGATAATAAATCTTCATGGACACATTCAATAAATGAAGAGCTTTTAGAAGAGTATAGAAAAAAATTGGGAATAGATATAGAGTGCATATACTGCGGTATATCAGACTATGAATTTAAATTTGAAGAAAAGCTTAAAGAATTAAAAAATAGGGGAATAGAAATCTGTGTATTTGGAGACATAGATATAGAAGAACATCTGAAATGGAATAATGACAGATGCGAAAATGCAGGAGTGAAGGCTGTTATGCCACTTAAATACTGTAAAAGAGAGAAGGCGGTAAAAAGCTTTATAGAGGCAGGTTTTAAAGCAGTTATAAAAAAAGTGAATTTAAAATACCTTGATGAAAGCTTTTTAGGAAGAGAGTTAAATTACGATACACTTGAAAAAATGAAACTTAAAAATATAGATTTATGCGGAGAAAATGGAGAGTACCACACAATAGTTACGGACGGACCTATTTTCAAAGAGTCTATAAAATTTAATTTAAATGATATAAATAAAAATATTGTGCACGAATTTGGATGTGCAATTCTGAACGTGGATTCAGAGTTTTAAAAATAATAATTATACAGTATAGTTTGTTGGGGGAAAAATGAAGGATTATTATAGAATTGGAGAAATTTCAAAAATTTACGGGATAGGAAGAGACTCTCTTATGTATTATGAAGAGATAGGTATACTAAGTCCTGAGAGAGATACAAATGGATACAGAATGTACAGTATTCAGGATATATACAGACTTAATCTTATAAAAGAGCTTAGAAGAATAGGATTTTCAATGAAAAAAATAAAAAGCTACTTTGAGAACAGAAATGTGGAAAGTACAGAGGAACTTCTCAGGGATGAGCTTGAGATAACCGAAAATAAAATAAAAGAGCTTACAGAGCAGAAAAAGAACATAATAAACAGACTTTATGTAATAGAGGAGTCCAAAAAGGAAAGAGAATTTGAAAAGATAGAAATTAAGCATATAAAGGAAAGAAGAGCAATAGAGCTTAATGCAAATATAACAAGGGATGAGGAGTTTGACTTCTGTGTTCAGAAATTACAGAATGAATATGAAGGAAGATTTGATATACTTGGGAATAATAATATAGGATCGTTCTTCTCGCGGGAAGCACTGAGGGCTGGAAAAAGAAACGTATTTAAATCTATATTCTGCCTTTTGGGTGACGATGAGAAAACATACAATATAATTCTTGAAGAGGGGTTTTATGTAACCTTAAACTATAAGGGAGATTATGACAAAAATCATATATATCTGAAGAAGATGAATGAATATATAAAACAGAATGATTTAAAGGTATCCGGGAATGCGCTTGAAATATATAAGATAGATATACATGAAACTGGAAATCCAGATGAATTCATAACTGAAATCCAGATTCCTGTCGAAATAAATAAAAAATAAAGATAGTGCTTGACATTGGTATAATACCATAGTTTATTATCTTATATAGACAAGGGAGAGGAGTTAATAAAATGGATGCAAAATTATTATATGATGAGTCGATAAGTCTGAGGACAAGATTTTTAAAATATATGGGTCCTTCAGTTGTTGCGATGTGGGTATTTTCACTATATACAATGGTCGACGGAATATTTGTTGCCAAGGGAGTTGGAGAAACTGCACTGGCAGCTGTAAATATATCAATGCCTTTTATAAATTTCATATTTGCAATATCGCTGATGTTTTCTACGGGGGCATCTACGGTAATAGCTATGTATCTTGGAAAGAAGGATATAAAATCAGCTAAACAGGTATTCAATTTTAATACGTTTATAGTATTTATGATAGGGATTATTATAACTATCGTTGCAACTATAAATCTTGAAAAACTGGCTATGTTTTTAGGAGCTACCGAAACAACACTGCCATATGTAAAAAACTACTTAGGAATAATAATATTTTTTAATGTATTTTTCATAGTATCATATTCGCTGGAGGTTATAGTAAAAACGGATGGTTTTCCAGCACTTGCTACAATGGGTGTTACAATCTCAGCAATAAGTAATATGGTACTGGATTATTTATTTATAATGGTGTTTAACTGGGGAGTTCAGGGTGCAGCAATAGCTACCGGACTTTCGCAGGTATTTTCTACCGTATTTTTCCTTTTGCATTTCTTAGGGAAAAAATCAACTCTTAAATTTTCAAAGTTTAAAATAGATTTAAAAGAAATGAAAAGACTTATGTTTATAGGATTCCCGGATTCAACTACTGAGCTTAGTTGTGGTATAGTTGTAATGCTTTTCAATATAAGTATAACTAAATACATAGGAGAGCAGGGGGTAGTATATTACAGTATATTAAACTATGTTAATACTCTTATACTTATGACTATGATGGGAATTTCTCAGGGAATGCAGCCACTGGTAAGTTTCTATTTTGGAGCTGAAAAAGTAGATAGTATGAAAAAACTGCTTAAGATGGCTATCAAGGCATCTGTTATTGCTGCAATAGTATCTTTTGCGGTATGCAGAATATTACCTGATTTTATAGTAGGACTTTTCATAAATCCTTCAGAAACACATATATTTGCTGAGGGTGTAAGAGTACTTAAAATTTACGCCATATCATTCTTATTTATGGGATTCAATGTTATAATATCAGCTTTCTTTGTTTCAGTTGAAAAGCCTGTATTTGCAGCAATAGTAACTCTTGGAAGAGGATTATTCATGGTAGTGGCAGCGTTATTTATAACAATTGCCATAGCAGGTGGAGAAGGAATATGGTATTCTACAATAATTTCAGAGTCTGTATGTATGATTACAGCATTTATACTTCTGAAATTAAATCTTGATAAAATAATGAAAACAGTATAAAATACAATGAAACGTGATAAATAGATCAGAGCATATTTTATGCTCTGATTTATTTTGCTGTTATAGATGTAATATCGTTTAATAGAAGAGAATTTGTTTTGAATACAGGAGCTCCACGCAGATACGGATTATAAAAACTGATTTTATAAAACTGTATTTGGAATTTATTAAACTATGATATCTTATTGAAAAGAGAGGTATGGGTTTTGGCTAAAAAGAAATTTTACGCGGTTAGAAAAGGATATAAAACAGGAATATTTGAAACATGGGATGAATGTAAAGCACAGGTAAACGGATATAAAGGGGCTGAATACAAAAGTTTTCCAACTAAAGAAGAGGCAGGGGCCTTTATAGGTATAAATAATAAAAAATTTGATGACACAAAGAACTGTATAGAGGCTTACGTCGACGGGAGCTATGAACATCTATATAAAAAATACGGATCTGGAGCTGTATTTATAAAAGACGGTGAGGTAATACACAAGGCTTCTTTTGGTGGAAATGAAGAAAACTACGTTTCAATGAGAAATGTAGCAGGAGAAATAAAAGCAGCAGAATATGCAATGCAGTATTGTATAGATAATGGAGAAAAAAATCTTATTTTATATTACGATTATCAGGGAATTTCTAAATGGTGTACTGGTGAGTGGAAGGCCAATAAAGAAGGTACTATAAAATACAGAGATTATTATAAGTCAATAGAAAGAAAGTTGAACGTCAAATTTGTAAAAGTACTGGCTCATAGTGGAAATAAATACAATGACGTTGCGGACTCACTCGCAAAAGAAGGACTTCTAAAATAAAAATATATGTAAACATAATAAATATAGATAAAAGAAAAAGATGCCAATGCAGAATATGCGTTGGCATCTTTTATTTATAAAATAAAATACAAAATGAATATGCATTTTTATAAGCTTTTATAATTTTTCTAATTAAGCTTTTATAACTCTATTAAGTACATTGAAAAGTATTAATCCAGCTACAAGGTTTAAAACAGTAGCAGGAATAACTATTGAAACAAATAATACTTCAAATCCAGCAGGAAGTCCTACGATAAACTGAGCTGATAAAAGGAATATTGTACCACTTACAAGAGTCCCAAGAGAGAATAATAAAACAGATATTAGTTTTCCGGCTTTATCCCTGTCCATTTTTTTTACAAAAGACATTCTGTCAAGCATATATACTAGTAAGAATGCAAAGTGTAAAGATATTACCTTATCAAGTATATTTGGTATTTGTCCACCAGGGAATTTTGTTGTAAGTGCTGCAAATATACCAGTTATTATTCCGGCAAGAAGACAGCTTTTATAATCATCTCTATTAAGAAGCACTATTAAAAACATTGCTATAAGAGCAAGATCGGGCTGCATTGGAAGCCCTAAAGCAGGTGTAAGCTGATGAAGAATAAGACCTATTGCAAGAAGTATAGAATTTAAGACCATTTTTTTTGTGTTTGTTTTCATTTTTAAATCCTCCAGTATTAATTAATTTTGTATTTGCTTTTGTTAATTTGTTCATGCACCAGTCCGAAGTTCACATCATATTACCACCTCCTTAATCCTGAAAATAAAAAAACTTCGTCCCTGTATAGGACGAAGTGCTATTTCGTGTTGCCACCTAAATTTATATTCTCTTAAAAAATTTAAAAAAGAATATATCTCATTAAGAATACTTACATATTCTGTACGCTGTAACGTGCGCCGTACGTCAGAGTCTACTATCAATATGATTTCAATCTGATCCTAAAGGGTCCATTCATAGAATTTCTTTATTTCGGAATCTCAGCACAACCGAATCTCTGTATTAAAGTAAAATACTATTACTACTCCCCATCAAAGGATTTATCTTTTAACTTATCTCAATGATAGGACAAAAGATACTTATTGTCAATGAATATTTTTAAAATTTTTTAAAAAATTAAAAAACTTTATAAAGTCAAAATATAAACGAAAAAGGATTAATTTTAATGAGTTTATTGCAAAGATTAATAAAATTTGATATATTTAAAGTGTATAAACAATTATTAATATAGGGGGGAGATGAAATTTATGAGAAAAATAGGAAGAATTATTAGAAAAAGTATAAAAACACTAATAGTAGCCCTTATATTATGTTCGGTGGTAGGAATAATATTATCTGTATTAAACAGATTTTTAGATGTAAAAATAGAAGCAGTTTACTATGTACTTGCTGTTATGTTATCTGCTCCTGTTATAGCAATTCCTATGTACTTTGTTAAAGGATATAATTTATTTACTATTAAGAAAAAAGAAATATACAATCCTATAATGGGTACAAAGAGAAAGAAAGTTACAGTTAAGTCTAAAAAACATAAGAAAAGCAGTCATAATCATGAAAAAGAATATCAGAGAAGAAAAGCATCTTAATAATTCAAGTGTAATCTGATTTACAATGTATTTTTTAAAAGATATAATATAAAAAATGAATAAAAACTTTATATAGTAAATACAAATGTATATATAAGGTCAGAATAATATAAAAAATAGAACACGGTGCAGCCGTGTTCTATTTTTATACTTTTAAATTTTATGATATAATAAAAAAGACTTTTGCATAAATAAAAATGCATAGTTAAAATAGATTAGTCAAATATTGGGTGATGTAATGAATATTGATGATTGGATGAAACAAGAAGAATATATAAAAAAGAAAAAGCGTGTAAAAGCCAATAAAAAACTGGATCCATTAAAGGAATTCTGGGGAAAATATAAAGGTAAAATAATAATAGTTGTGCTTATTTTTACAGTATTATTTTTAGGAACAGAGGGAAAATATATTGTAGAAGTTTCTAATATAATGGGGTATATAGAAAACAGAGAATACGCTGATGCCGAAAACTATTATTCAAAATTAGAAGAAAATTTATCTCCATCAAGAATGGACAGACTTAATAAGAAGGTATCAAGAAAAATCGAGAAGTTTCTCGTAGAATCAGGTGATTTGTTTATTTCTGATGAGATATCAAAGGAAGAATTTACAGGTTTTATAAACATGATAAATTATTTTGATGATGTATCAATAGATGGAAATCGAATAAAAAAACTTTGTGGCAGAGTTGCTGACGATTACGCTTCTGAGGAAATAGAATATAAAAAAGCAATATCCATAATTGAAGCGGTTTCAGCCATAGATGGAATAGAAAGCAAAATAGAAGAAGAAAGACACGCTGTTGAATCTGTACATAAATCAAGAGAAATGTATGAAAAAGGTGTTGAGGAGCAGAAAAAACGTCAGTATCATACGGCAATAGATTATTATAATGAGGTTCTTGAAGAGGATAAGACTTATCGTAAAAATGCTGAAAAGAATAAAAAAGAGTGTATCTCAAAGATGTATGATTACTACATAAATGAAGCTTCATCAAGTGCAAAAGAGGGAAGTTATGATGTTGCACTTGAGTTAGTCAAGTATGTTCAGGAATACTATTCTGAGGATGAGAAAGTAAGCAAGCTTGTAGATGAGTACAGTGAGAAAGCTTCAGTATATATGATTAATCCGGAAGAGATTATAGATATATATTGCGAAGCATCAAAAGAAGATAAAAAGGGATTATCTGTAGAATCATTACCACAGATGGTAAATGATGAAAAATATTATTATGCCGAGGTAATAAAAGAAGGCGAAACAATAGATGAGGTTCTTATAAAAGCAGAGGATAAAAAAATCTACACATATAAGGATGGTGATAGATTTTATGATAAAGATTATACAGAAAATTATTTCAGAGTAAATAAAAGTGGAAACATAGAGTTTGGAATTTCTGAGTCAGATGCTATGAACATACTGAATAATGAAATAAAAGACAAGGGAAGAAAATATAAAAGAATAAAATTAATAACACCACAAAGGGCAGAAAGATACAACAAGAGTAGTAAAGGTATTTCTGATATGCTTGGAGATACTGAAAATACATATTATTATTTCCTTGGTGACAATGGATTTTTCAAGAAGAAAGACCTGTATTGTATAAGTATGTATAATGAAAAAGTTTATGTACTGTATAATGATAACTTTGTACAGTTTTAAAAAAAGAAGGAGAGGGAATAGATGTTAAACAGAAAAGCGAAAATAGCAATAGGGATAGCGGTCCTTTTAATAGCAGGGACTGCTGGCTTTGCGGCTGTAAAAATAAGTAGTGATAAAATAGCACCTAATACAGTTGTAAACGGAATAGACCTCGGAGGAATGACAGTTGAAGAAGCAGAAAAATCTATAACGGTATTTGAAAATGAGAATGTATATTTAAAATACAATAACAAATCTTATGATATAAAACTCAAAGATATTAATTTTAAATACAATATAGAAAAAACAGCAGAAGATGCTTATATGGTAAATAGAAGTGGTAATATATTCAGCAATATGTTTGGTATGATACAGTCACATTTTGGTAAAGAAAATGAAGTTAATATAGCTATGTATTATAACAGGGAAAAAGCAGATGAAAAAATAAAAGAAATAAGTAAAGACATTGATAAAGATGCAGAAAATGCAACATTTAAAATAAATGCGGAAAAGACAAAACTTATACCTGAAAAAAATGGGGTTAAAGTAAATTTAGATAAAACTAAAAACAATATGACTAAACAACTTTCAAAAAATAAATTCACAGCGAAAGTTTCAGTAAATGAAAATATTCCTGATATAACAACAAAGGATCTTGAAGGAATAGATACAGCTTTAGGAACATCATCAACTACGTTTAAGTTAAGAGATGAAAACAGAAGTCATAATGTAATGATTGCAACAGAAGCAGCAAGTGGTGTAATACTTAAACCAGGTGAAGAGTATTCATTTAATACTGTTGTAGGTAAGAGAAGCAGCGAAAATGGATATAAAAATGCTCCTGTTATAATGGATGGAGAAATGAAACAGGATTTAGGTGGAGGAGTATGCCAGGTATCTTCTACTCTTTATAATGCTGTTCTTAAATCGGGAATGGAAATAGTTACAGTTAAAAATCATTCTATACCATCATCTTATGTAGGAAAAGGAAGAGATGCTACTGTTACAGATAGTGGAACAGATTTTGTATTTAAAAACCAGTTCGACCATCCTGTTTATGTACAGGGATATATAAACGGTAATACCACAAACTTCCAGATTGTCGGAGCCAAGTCTGATAAACAGAATATAGAAATAGAAACAACTATATTATCTACAAGTCCCGGAAGTACTCAGGAAGTAGTGAAATCAGATTTACCTGCCGGTAAAAAAGAAGTAGAAAAACCTACAAGAACAGGATATGTAGTAGCTACATACAGAGTTTATAAAGATAAAGGCGGAAAAGAAATAAAAAGAGAAAAAGTAGCAACATCAACATATCCTAAGAGTAATGGAATTGTTTATGTAGGCTCAAAACCAGAAGAACCTAAGGAAGAAAAACCAGAACAGCCAGGAGAAGGAACAGCACCAGACGGTGGAGAAGCACCAGCACCATCTCCAGCACCAGCACCTGATGCAGCTGAATAAGAAATAGCATTATAAATTGAGGACAATTTCTATTATTGGAAATTGTCCTTTTTAAAATGTAATGGAGGATGAAATGTTTGGATATATAGAAGATATAGTCAAAAGACAGAAAGAATTTTTTAAAAGTGGAAAAACACTTGAAATATCTTTCAGAAAAGAACAACTTAAAAAGCTTTATACAGCCATAGAAAATAATGAAAGAGAACTTACAGAGGCCGTCAGAAAAGATCTTAATAAACCAGAGTTTGAGACTTTTGAAACTGAAATAGGATTAATAAAAATAGATATAAAAGAAGCGATAAAAAAAATAGATAAATGGAGTAAGCCACAAAATAGAGGACAGAGTTTTATGAGTCCTATGGCTAAAAATAAAATATATAAGCAGCCTTATGGAGTATGTCTGATATTATCTCCGTGGAATTATCCTGTTCAGCTATCAATTGAACCGCTTATAGGGAGTATTTCAGCAGGAAACTGCTCGGTTATTAAACTATCTGAGTTATCTCCTAACACATCAGGAGTTTTAAAAGAGATTTTAGAAGATACATTTGATGAAAATTATGTAGCTGTATTTGATGGAGACGCTGAAGAAGGAAATTATCTTATAAACTCTGAATTTGATTATATTTTTTATACAGGAAGTCCTGAAATAGGTTCAAAGGTTGCTGTTGCGGCTGGAAAAAATTTAATTCCGTATACACTGGAGCTTGGAGGAAAAAGTCCGTGTATAGTTGAAAAGAGTGCAGATATAGATTTTACAGCAAAGAAAATAATCTGGGGAAAACTACTGAATTCTGGTCAGACATGTATAGCTCCTGATTATATAATTGCTGACAAGAGCATTTACGATGGACTTATAAAAAGTATGATAAAGTATGTTGAAAAATTCTACGGTAAAAATCCGGTTGAATCTTCGGATTATCCAAAAATAGTAAATAAAAAAAATTACGATAGAATATTATCTCTTATAGACTCTGAAAATATAATTTACGGTGGAAATTCAGACGATAACAGTATGAAAATAGCTCCGACGTTTCTAAAAGTGAATAATATGAACAGTAAAATTATGAAAGAAGAGATATTTGGACCTGTTCTTCCGATTATTACTTTTGAAGATAAAGAGGAAATATTAGACATTGTAGAAAAGAATAAAAATCCACTTGCACTTTATATATTTACAACAGATAACAGTTTTGAAAAAGAAATAATAAATAGGATTTCATTTGGAGGAGGCTGTATAAACGATACTATAATGCACTGCAGTATCAGTAAGCTTCCATTTGGAGGCGTGGGAAGAAGTGGAATAGGTTCATATCATGGAAAAATGAGCTTTGATGCGTTTTCTCACAATAAATCCATTGTAAAATCAGGCAGAACAGGGGATATATTTACATCTATGAAATATCCTCCATATACTGAAAAAAATCTTAAAATCCTAAAAAAATTATTCAAATTTATGGAAATATAAATTTAAAGATATATATAAGTTTTGACTTATGAAGATGCGATGTGTTACCTTAAAAGGTGTGATTTATAAAAAAGGAGTGATTTTGTGAAAGTTTTTAACCAACTCGCTATAATTTTAGGAATATGGGCTGTAGGGGAATATATAAGCTCTTTTATTTCCGGATTTATAGCAATACCAGGAAGTATAATAGGAATGCTTATACTATTTATGATGCTTCAGTTTAAAATAATAAGCATGGAAAGTATAGATAGTATATCGGGATTTTTCCTTGATAATATGGCATTATTCTTTGTTCCTGCAGGGGTTTCACTTATAAAATCAATGAATATTATAAGTGAAAATTTATTAGTTTTAATAACAACTATATTTGTAACAACAGTTGTGGTAATGTGGGTTACCGGAATTGTCGTTGAAATAATGATAAACAGAAAGGAGAAGATTAAATAATGTATAATATATTAGAAACGCCTATATTCGGGCTTCTTGTTACAATAATATTTTATAATTTAGGAAGATTTATACAGAGAAAAACAAAAAATCCTATATTAAATCCTCTTCTTTTAGCTATAATATCTATAATTTTATTTTTAAAACTTAGTGAAATTCCATATGAAGCTTATAAAATAGGGGGAGACAGTATAAACTTCTTCTTAGGACCTGTTACAGTTGTTCTTGCTGTACCACTTTATAAACAGTTTGAAATATTTAAAAAGAATATGGTAGAGATATTAGTTGGAATAATTACAGGGGTTACATCTTCATTTATTTCAGTTAAAATTATAGGGATGCTTTTCCATACTGATGCATCGCTTATAAATTCTCTTATACCTAAGTCAATAACTACACCAATGGGAATATCACTTACAAGTACACTTGGCGGAATAGAGGCTATAACAGTAGTAGCCATAATATGTACAGGTATACTTGGGGCTATAATATCTCCTCTGGTATTTAAAATAGGTGGAATAAAGCATCCGATAGCAAGAGGAATCGCACTTGGTACATCTTCTCATGCACTTGGAACTACAAAGGCAATAGAAATGGGAGAGGTTGAAGGTGCGATGAGTGGACTTTCGATAGGAATAGCTGGTACGCTTACAGTCGTTCTTATTCCGATATTAATAAAATTTATTTAAAAAGTTTATTAATATATGTAATTATCTGTAAATAAATTTAAATGAATTTAGGAATTTAAAAAATTCAGTATATATATTATAATGGATTTTTAAAGGATTGATTTGCAAGAAATAAAACTAATTAATTCAAATAAACAAAAAAATAAAATATTTAATAAAGTTCTTTTTAATTTATATTGTGGAAATCGAATTTTTCAAAATATAAAATACTAGACAAAATAAAAAGATTAGCTATAATATAGATGTAAAATGAATTCTAAATTAATAGAAATTTGAAGGGAGAAAGAAATGAGCGAAGTAAAGGATACTCTGAGAGAACATCCCATATTAAGATTTGTTACTATGATTTTTGGGATGCTTATAACATCTATTGGAGTAAACGGTTTTTTAAGACCAGCACAGCTTCTTAGTGGAGGAGCTACTGGTATATCTACAGCTATAAATTTTCTTACAGGAATTAATATAGGGTTACTTACATTTATAGTAAATGTTCCGGTGTTTATACTTGGATTTATGTATCTTGAAAAAGAATTCTGTATACTAAGTCTTATAAATATGGTTATATTCTCATTTATACTTGGTATAACAGCAGATATATCAGTACTTATATCTATTGATGATGTCATGCTGCGGGCAGTATATGGAGGATTACTTTCAGGGGCAGGTGTAGGTCTTGTATTCAGGGCGAGAGCATCTACCGGAGGAACAGATATAATTGCTGCTATTCTTAAAATAAAGAGAAATATTGAAATAAAAGATACATCAATGGCCATAAACGCCGTGATAATATTTATAGGAAGTTTTCTTTTCGGACTTGATTTAGCTTTATATACTTTAATAGGTATATTTATGAATGTTACAACAATGAGTTTTGTAAAGGATGCGATGAATTCTCAGAAAGCGGTAATGGTTGTTTCAGATTACAACGAAGAAATATCAAACCGTATAATGCAGGAGCTTGTAAGAGGGGTTACATTCCTGGATGCTGAGGGAGCATATACACATCAGAAAAAGAAAATAATATATACTATTGTATCTACAAATGAAATACCTAAAATAAAAGAAATTGCGCTTGACGTTGATAAAAAGTCTTTTATTTCTGTAAATGATATAACAGAGGTAAAAGGACGAGGCTTTAAAGCGAAGGATCTTTAGATTATACAGGACATATCTTATGATATGTCCTTTTTATATGTATTTATTGAAATCTTGCAATTTTAAATCTTGATATATCTGTTAATAGTATTATAATAAAATATGTATATAAAAAATAAAATGGGGGAGGAATTGATATGAAACCACCGGTAAAATACCAAAAGCTCTTTAAAATATATATAAAAGAAATAGGAAGAATAAACAGAAAAATAAAAGGATTTGACGTAAAGAGAGATAAGCTACTTAAAAAAGAAGTTTATGCTACTGAATTTGAAGTAAGTGAAATAGAAATGCAGAGATATAGAGACGAAATGGAAGTAGATGATGATGAACTTTTCAGACAGTCAGAATTCTATATAGATGATGAGGATGATTTTGAAGAAGAGGAAGAAACTGAGGAAAGTGAAATAAACATATCTTTAAATGAAGACTATGGAATGAGTGAGGAAGACGTCAAAATAGCCTTTGATATATTAGATGATGATATAGCATATGAGGATGTTATTAAAGAAAAAGAATACGAAGGTGAAAATCTAGACGAGGATATATTAAATATAGATGTAGAATTAATTGAAAAAGGATACATTGAACAGGAACTGGAAGAAGAAAGAGAATACGGTTCTGATATAGAAATAGATAGTTATACACCTGAAAGCACAAGACCTGAGGGAAGTAAGAATGTAAAACCTGTTGATAAAATATACAGATTTTCAAATGGAGATATCTATATAGGAAAAATGATAAATAATAAAATGCACGGAATAGGTAACTATGTATTCTATTCTGAAAGAGATACATACAATGAATATATAGGTGAATTCAGAAATAACGTAAGACGGGGAAAAGGAAAGTATATGTACTCAAATGGAGATGAGTATACTGGAAACTTCAGAAATGAGATGCCTAATGGAATAGGAAGAATGCTGTACAAGAGTGGTGCAGAGTACATTGGAGAGTGGGTAAACAATATAAAAGAAGGAAGAGGATTCTACCGCTGGCCAACAGGAGAACTGTACATCGGAGAATTTAAAAATGGTAAATTCGACGGTGAAGGACTTTGCTATTCAAATGAAGGTGACCTTGTATACGAAGGTGAATGGAAAGAAAATAATGTAAATGGTAAAGGTCTTTTCATATGGGATGATGGAAAATCATATGAAGGGGACTTCTTAAATGGTAAAAAACATGGTGAAGGAACTTTCTATATAAATGGAGAGAGTTTTTATCAGGGAACATGGGAAAATGACGAGCCTATAATATATGGAATGTCATTTGAAGAGCTGTTCTCAAAATGGGATAATACTAAGTAATTATATTAATTTGACTAAAAAAGAAGGTTTAATGCTATTAAACCTTTTTTTATATAAATTTTACAGTAAAAGAAGGAGTTTTTATAACTCTTGTAGAAATGTATATAGTATTTCTCTAATAAACACACTAAAAAAAGAGGATAAAATATGAGCGGGAAATTATATAAATCATATAGTAAAATGATAGAAAAGCTTAAAAGCAGAGAAGAAAATAAATGTATAATCCTCACTGGTTCAGCCAGGAAATTTGATTTTAAAGAGGAAAAAGGAATAAATGATATAGATTTGTTCATAATAAAGGAGAATCAAAAGTCAGATCAGATAAGAGAATTAATACAGTTTCAGGGAATTGATTATGATCTTAACTTCTTTTCATATGAAAGTGCATTAAAATACATGGAAAGAGGAGAAAAGTTTATAATAAAGGCATTTACAGAATCTGATGTAGTATATGATCCTAATGGAATGTCTTTAAAACTTATTCAAAGAGCAGTTGATATAAAAAATAAAAACAAGGAGTGATTTCAATGCGGACTTTAGAAAATAAAGGCGGTGTAGATAAAGAAAAAATAAGAAGAGCTGTAAGGGATATTCTTGAAGCTATAGGTGAAGATCCAGACAGAGAAGGACTGGTAAATACTCCTGACAGAGTCGCAAGAATGTATGAAGAAATATTCTGTGGAATATTCCAGGATCCAAGAGAACATCTAAAGGTAACTTTTCCATCTGAAACATACGAAGAAATGGTTGTTGTAAAGGATATACCATTTTATTCATGTTGTGAACATCATCTTGTTCCATTTTTCGGAAAAGCACATGTAGTTTATATGCCAAAAGAAGGAAGACTTACTGGCCTTTCAAAGCTTGCAAGAGTTGTTGAAACAGTAGCAAAAAGACCTCAGCTTCAGGAAAGAATATCAAGTACGACAGCTGATGTAATAATGGAAGAATTAAGACCATATGGAGTTATGGTTGTAATAGAAGCTGAGCATATGTGTATGACTATGAGAGGGGTTAAAAAACCAGGGTCAAAGACAGTAACTTCAGCGGTAAGAGGAATATTTGAAAAAGACAGAGAAATGAAAAACGAGGCTATGAATCTTATAATGATGAAATAATATAAAATTAATATATATATATTTAACGGATAAAATATAAATAAAATGCATAGAATGAATGTGCAAATATTAAAAAAGAGGTGATTTAATGTTTGATTATGGTAAAAGAACGTATATAATGGGTATACTTAATGTAACTCCGGACAGTTTTTCTGATGGTGGAGATTTCTTTGATATTGACAGGGCAATAAAGCATGCAAAGGAAATGGAAGCTGATGGAGCTGATATGATAGATATCGGTGGAGAGTCTACAAGACCAGGACATCAGTACGTGGAAAGTGATGAAGAAATAAGAAGAGTTATACCTGTTTTAAAGAAGGTAAGAGAAAATGTAAATGTTCCTATATCAATAGACACATATAAAGCAGACGTTGCTGAACAGGCACTTTTAAATGGAGCTGATATGGTAAATGATGTATGGGGTCTTAGAAAAGACGAAAGAATGGCCGATGTTATAGCAAAACACGATGCCTATGTATGTATAATGCATAATCAGGATGGGACAGATTATAAAGGGGATATAATAGATGAAATAAAAAAATTCCTTTATAAGAGTATTGATATGGCGGTTAAGGCCGGCATAGATAAAAAGAAGATAGTTTTAGATCCGGGAATAGGATTTGGAAAAACTTACGAACAGAACCTTGAAGTATTAAAAAGACTTGGAGAATTTAAAGATATGGAATATCCAATACTTTTAGGAACTTCAAGAAAATCAGTTATAGGAAATACTCTTAATCTGCCACCAAAGGAAAGAGTAGAGGGAACTATTGCCACAACTGTTTTAGGGATAAGAGATGGTATAGATATAGTAAGAGTTCATGATATAAAAGAAAATCTGAAAGCTGCAAAAATGACAGATGCAATATACAGATAAAAATAGATAGTTATTAAAAAATTAAGAAAGAGTGGTGAATATATGGATAAAATAATTTTAGATAATATGGCCTTTTATGGCTTCCATGGACTTTTGAATGAAGAAAAAAGTCTTGGTCAGAAATTTTTTGTAGATGTAGAAATAGAAACTGATACATCAGAGGCTGGAAAAAGTGACGATATGAATAAATCCATAAATTACGCAGAGGTTTATGAAATAGTAAGATTTAATACTGAGGATAAAAAATATAATCTTATAGAAGCACTTGCGGAAAATATAGCTTCTGAAATATTGAACAGATTTGAAAAAGCTGAAGCGGTAAAAATAAAAGTTAAGAAAAAGGAGGCACCTGTACAGGGAATATTTAACTATATGGGTGTAGAAATAAGGAGAGAGAAAAATGAATAAGGTTTATCTTGGACTAGGAACCAATATGGGAAACAGACTGGGCTACCTTAACAGAGCATGTGATATTCTGGAAAGATCAGAACATATATTTTCATTTAACAGATCGGATATATATGAAACAAAAGCATGGGGATATACAGAGCAGCCTGATTTTTTAAATACATGTGCAGAAATAGAAACGGACCTTTCTCCTCAGGAAGTACTTCTTTTATGTCAGAGTATAGAACAGAAGCTGGACAGAAAAAGAACTATAAAATGGGGGCCAAGAACTATTGATGTGGATGTTTTATTCTTTAATGAAATGGAAATAAACGAGGAAAATTTAAAAGTACCACATCCTCTTATACAGGAAAGGGGCTTTGTATTGAAGCCTATGATGGACCTTGATGAGAATATAAAATTAAGAGGAAAAACAATAAAAGAGCATTTCTCAGCACTTAGTGATGAAGATAAAAACAGTATAGAAAGATACGAAACTCATCCACATAATGTGTTTGAAAGACAGAAGAGTATAAAAATAAATAATGTAAATGGAGAACACGTTGCAGAATTCGGGAAAGATACAATAGTAATTGCAGGACCATGTGCAATAGAAAGCTATGAGCAGCTTATGCGGACAGCCGAATTTGTAAAAAGCAGGGGTGCAAATATATTAAGAGGTGGAGCGTTCAAGCCTAGAACCTCTCCAAAATCTTTTTCGGGATTAAAACATGAAGGTGTTGAAATTCTGAAAGAAGTAAGAAAAAAAACAGGTATGCCTGTTATAACAGAGCTTATGGATGTAAGGGATTTAGAACTTATATATGATGTAGCGGATATAATACAGATAGGCTCTAGAAATATGCAGAATTTCCCACTACTTCAGGAAGTCGGCAAACAGGACAAACCTGTAATGCTTAAAAGGGGACTTTCTGCAACTATAAACGAGTGGATTTGTTCTGCTGAGTATATAGCACTTGAAGGAAATGAAAAAATAATAATGTGTGAGCGTGGAATAAGAACATATAACGATTACACAAGAAATACAATGGATCTGGCAGCAATACCAGTAATAAAAAAAGAAACAGGACTTCCTGTAATAGCGGATCCAAGTCATGGTACAGGAGTAAGATATCTTGTTGAGCCGATGGCGTGTGCTTCGATTGCATGTGGAAGTGATGGCTTTATGGTTGAGGTTCATCCAAAACCAGAGGAAGCTCTTTCAGACGGAGAACAGTCACTTACTTTTGATATGTTTGATGATTTAATGAAAAAAATTAAATCTATTGAAAGTGCAATAAAATATAAAAAATATTAATATTTTTTTATTATAAAGAAGGATATTTGGCGATAAAGTCGAAATATCTATAATATTAGCATTAATTTATTATTGACAAAGCCAAAATATCGTGTAGAATAGAAATGTTAAGACAAAAAATCATTGAAGGGTGTGTTGTTATGAACGATATGAAGGAAATAATAGACGAAATTAAGGCCAGATGCGATATAGCCAGTGTTATTTCTGAATATATAAAAATAAATCCATCGGGTCGGAATTATAAAGGTTTATGTCCTTTTCATGTCGAAAAAACACCCTCTTTTTATATTAATACGTCAAAGCAGATTTATAAATGCTTCGGTTGTGGTGAAGGTGGAGACGTAATAAATTTTATTATGAAAATGGAAAATCTTGAGTTTATGGATGCGGTAAAATTTTTAGCTGCAAGATGTGGTATAGAGATAAATCTTAATCTCGATGAGGAAGCAAAGGAAAGACTTGAAAAAGCTAAGAGGTATCAGGATATACACGTTGAAGCGGCTAGATTTTATTATAGGAATCTGGTAATGGCCAGAAACAGAGGCTATGAATATTTCAGAAGAAGGGGTCTTGATGACAGGACAATAAAACATTTTGGTCTGGGATATTCAAATGACAGCTGGAACGAACTTAAGGATTATCTTATAGAAAAGAAAAACTTTACAATAGAAGAACTTGTCGAATGTGGTCTTGTAGGAAAAAGTACAAGAACAGACAGATACTACGATAAGTTCAGAAACAGGGTAATGTTTCCTATATTTGATTATAGAGGAAATGTTATAGGATTTGGTGGAAGGGTTCTTGATGATTCACTTCCGAAATACCTTAACTCACCAGACACTCTTATATTCAATAAAAGACACAATTTATACGGATTGAATTTTGCAAGAAGGTGTATAACAGACAGAACCCTTATACTTGTTGAGGGATATATGGATTTAATATCTTTATATCAATATGGAATAAGTTCTGTTGTAGCTACACTTGGTACAGCAATAACCCAGCAGCAGGCGGTACTTATAAAAAGATATGCCGATACAGTAATAATATCATATGACTCTGATGGTCCTGGAATAAAGGCTTCTCTGAGAGCCATAGAGATACTTACAAAAGAAGGTTTATCTGTAAAGGTACTGAACTTAAAAGATTCGAAGGATCCGGACGAATTTGTGAGAAAATACGGAGTGGAAAGTTACAGGCAGGCAATGGATGAGGCGGTTCCTCGGGTAAGATTCAGGCTTGATGTTCTTAAGAAAGATTTTAATCTTGAAAATGATGAGGACAGGGTAAGATTTGCTAAAGAAGCAGTAGGAATAATAAAAACCATAAAAAGTCCTGTTGAAATAGATTATTATGTTTCATACATATCAGGAACAGTTGGAATGAGTGAAGACTCAATTAAAAAAGAAATATACGGCAAGTCTTACCGCGGTCAGAAATTTAAAAATAAAAAAGATGAAAAAATTCCGATAGAAAGAATGAAAGCCATAGAAAATGGAGAAATAAATATAGAAATCATACTTATAAAAATGATGCTTGAAGATGAGCAGATAAGAGAAGTAGTCTCTTTAAAACTTGACAAGGAAGATTTTATAAATGATGAAAGTAAAAAGGTTTTCGATGAAATATCAAAATTAAACGTTGGAAATGAACGGATAATTGAAAAAGTAGACGAAATAGGGCTTTCAGAGGAATATAAAAACATGCTTGAAAATATAAGTATCGAAGCTATAAATAAAGAAAGATATAAAGATATAGAAGAAACCATAAAAAGTGTCAAAAGAAATGGCATAAAATATAAAATAAATGAACTCAGAAAGAAACAGTCTGAACTTGAGCGAAAAAGAAAAGCTCTTAACAAAGATGATAAAACAGAAATGAAAGAGGCTGATGTTGAAATTATGAATATAGCTTTACAAATAGTAGAAATGAATAAAAGATTTAGGAATTTATAGGAAGGGGGTCATTATATGGGAAATACTGAAATAAAAAAGACAGAAAAAAATGATCTAAAGGAGAAGGCAAATGCACTTATACTTAAGGGGAAAAAGACAGGAACTTTAACATTTAAAGAAATAGGTGATGCCTTTGAATCAGTTGAAATGGACGCAAAACAGATGGAGAATCTATATGACACTCTTCAGAGTGTAGGAATTGAACTTATAGACGAAAAATCTCAGAAACCAGCGAAACAGTTCAAAGAAAATGATAACAATATGAAGATTGATGGTATAGATGATGAGTCTGAAAATGAAGAGAAGGAATCTTCTGGTGGCCATGAAAATGTAGACCTTACACTTCCTAAAGGAATAAGTATCGACGACCCTGTTAGAATGTACCTAAAGGAAATAGGAAAGATACCTCTTCTAAAACCACATGAAGAAGTAGAATATGCAAAAAGAATGCATGAAGGTGATGAACTTGCTAAACAGAGACTTGTAGAAGCCAACCTTAGACTTGTTGTAAGTATAGCAAAAAGATATGTTGGTAGAGGAATGTTATTCCTTGACCTTATACAGGAAGGTAACTTAGGGCTTATAAAGGCCGTTGAAAAATTCGACTATACAAAAGGATATAAATTCTCTACATATGCTACATGGTGGATAAGACAGGCTATAACACGTGCTATAGCTGACCAGGCCAGAACAATAAGAATACCAGTACATATGGTTGAAACAATAAATAAACTTATAAGAGTATCAAGACAGTTATTACAGGAACTTGGAAGAGATGCAAAACCTGAAGAAATAGCTAAAGAAATGGACCTTTCTGAAGAAAAAGTAAGAGAAATAATGAAAATAGCTCAGGATCCAGTATCACTTGAAACTCCAATAGGTGAAGAAGAAGACTCTCATCTTGGTGATTTCATACCAGATGACGATGCTCCAGCTCCAGATGTTTCTGCAGCATACTCACTTCTTAAAGAACAGATAGAAGAAGTTTTAGGATCTCTTAACGAAAGAGAACAGAAGGTTCTAAAACTAAGATTTGGTCTTGAAGACGGAAGAGCAAGAACTCTTGAAGAAGTCGGAAAAGAATTCGATGTAACAAGAGAAAGAATAAGACAGATAGAAGCAAAGGCTCTGAGAAAACTTAGACATCCAAGTAGATCCAAAAAACTTAGAGACTACCTTGATTAATAATATAGAAAACACAGAAGTATTACATAATAAAAATACGCCTTTATACAGGGCGTATTTTTTATGAAATTAAATAAAAGCAAGGTAATAAGCGGCATAATGTTGCAAGGACTTTGTAAAATCGTATATAATAAAAAATAGTACATTTTAGGAGGAAAATAAAATTGAAACTTACAGATAGATTATTAAAAATATCCTCATTTGTAACTCCTGGAAAAAGAGTTGCGGATATAGGAACTGACCATGGATATATACCAGTATATCTTTTAAAGAATGAAATAATACCATTTGCAATACTTGCAGATATAAACAAAGGACCACTTGAAAATGCGAGAAGTGAAGTAAGACATAGCGGACTTTTAGAAAAAACTGACCTTAGACTTGGCTCAGGAATAGAAGTTCTTGAAAAGGGAGAGGTAGACGAAATAATAATAGCGGGAATGGGTGGAGCATTAATAGCAGACCTTCTTGAAACCAAAAAAGAGGTTGCACACTCTGCTGAAAAGCTTATACTTCAGCCAATGCAGAATCAGGAAGAGCTTAGAAAATATCTTCTTAACAACGGATATGAAATAATGGAAGAAGTACTTGAAAACGAAGACTTCAGAATATACGAAATAATGACTGCAAGATATACAGGAGAAAACAACTCTCCTTCAGATGAAATATACTATGAAGTAGGGGAAAAACTACTTGAAAATAAAAACGAGCTTTTCAATGAATTTATAGAAAAGAAAATAAAAACAAATAAGGCAATAGTTGAAAGTCTGAAATTAAACGAAAATGAGAATACTATAAAAAGAAGAAAAGAAGTAGAGAAAAAGCTTGAAAAGCTTGAAAAAATGCTTTAATTAAAAACTTGAAAAATACTTTGAAAATAAGTGTTAAAGGGAGGGTGTGTAGTATGAAATTAAGAAAAATAATAGATATTATAGAAGCAAAATATCCTTTAAATCTTTCTTATGACTGGGATAATGTGGGTCTTTTAGTTGGGGACTTTGACTCAGATATAAAAAAAGTAATGACTGTAATAGAAGCCAATGAGGATGTAATAGATGAAGCAATAGAAAAGGGTGCAGACCTTATAGTTACTCATCATCCATTTATATTTGGAAAATTAAACAGGGTAAATACAGGAGATTTAAAGGGAAAACTTATAAGAAAGCTTATAAAAAATGATGTTGCGGTATATTCAATGCACACTAATTTTGATATAGCATTTGACGGACTTAATGATTATTTTATGGAGCTTATAGGAATAAATGAAACTGAGGTTCTTGATGTAATAGGCTCAGATGAAAATTACTGTGGTGGTAGGCCATATGGACTTGGAAGAGTTGGAAATATACCTGAGGAAATGAGCCTTAGAGAATTCTGCCTAAAGCTAAAAGAAATACTAAATATGGATTGTGTAAGAGTTACTGGAAATCTTGAAGATAATATCAAGAAAGTAGCACTTGTAACAGGCTCTGGCTCAGAATATGTATCATATGCAAAGAAAATAGGTGCAGATGTATTTATAACAGGAGATATGAAATATCACGGTGCACAGGATGCAGCTGATATAGATATGAATGTAATAGACTGTGGACACTTTGACACAGAGAATATATTCAGGGATATAATGTATAATTTCTTATCTGAAAGCTTAAAAGATGTTGAAGTACAGAAGAGTGAATTAAATATAAATCCATTTAAAATAGTATTATAGAATAAAAACAAACAGAATATAAAATTATGAAGGGACATCAAATCAAAATGATGTTCCTTTTTTTATGAAACCAAATAGAAAAACCTGTGATTTTGGTCGAAATAGATTATATATCTCAATTTATAGATAGAAAATTTATAATGTATCAGTATGAAATTATATAGTATAAGAGCATAAAAGTTGTAAAAATCAAAATAATATGACATAAGTATATAATTATAGTACAAACGTATTATATAAAAGCATAAAATATAGTAGAATGGAATTAACACAAACGGGAGGACATTGGAATGATAACAGGAGATTTAAAAAATAAAGTAGACAAAATATGGGAAACATTCTGGACAGGTGGAATAACAAATCCACTTGAAGTAATAGAACAGTTCACATATCTATTATTTATAAAAGGACTTGATGAAATAGAAACTACAAAGGAAGAGGAGTCTTTAATATTAGGGATAGAATTTAACAGAACCTTCCCAGAGGACAAACAACACCTTAGATGGAGTAAGTTCTCTAATGAGGGTGATGCTGACAAAATGTATCAGATATTACAGAATGAGGTATTCCCATTCATAAAAAAATTAAACAACAATAAAGAGTCTGCATACTCAAAATATATGGGAGATGCGATATTTAAAATACCTACTCCGTTAATGCTGAGTAAAATAGTTGACGGAATAAACAACATAAAATTCGACAAGGACAAGGATACAAAGGGTGATTTATACGAATATCTATTATCAAAGGTTGCAACTGCTGGTACAAATGGACAGTTCAGAACACCAAGACACATTATAGATATGATTGTTGAATTAATGAAGCCAAAGCCAGAGGATAAAATAGTAGACCCTGCTATGGGAAGTGCTGGATTTTTAGTTTCATCACGGAATTACCTTAGAAAAAATCACAATGATATGTTCCTTGTTCAGAGCTTAAAGGAACACTTCAACAATGATATGTTCTATGGCTTTGATATGGACAGAACAATGCTTAGAATAGGTGCAATGAATATGATGCTTCATGATGTCGACAATCCAAATATAGAATACAAGGACTCACTATCAGAAACAAATACTGACAGGGAAAAATTCACAATGGTATTGGCAAATCCACCATTTAAAGGAAGTCTTGACTATGAAGCAGTGAGTGCTGATTTATTAAAGGTGAGCAAAACAAAGAAAACTGAATTATTATTCCTTGCTCTGTTCCTTAGAATACTTAAAACAGGTGGAAGATGTGCTTCAATAGTTCCAGATGGGGTATTATTCGGAAGTACAAAGGGACATAAGGATATAAGAAAGGAAATAGTTGAAAACAACAGACTTGAAGCTGTAATAAGTATGCCAAGTGGAGTGTTTAAGCCATATGCAGGAGTTTCAACTGCCATAATGATATTTACTAAAACTGGAAGTGGTGGAACTGATAAGGTATGGTTTTATGATATGAAGGCTGACGGATATTCACTTGATGATAAGAGAAACGAAATAGACGAAAATGATATACCAGATATAGTAGAGAGATTTAATAATCTTGATAAGGAAGCAGACAGAAAGAGAACTGAACAGAGCTTCTTTGTTGATGTAGAGGAAATAAGAGAAAACAACTACGATTTATCTATCAATAAATACAAGGAGATAGTATATGAAGAGGTTGTTTATGATGAGCCAAAGGTAATTATAAACAGAGTCAAGGAGCTGGAAAAGGAAATATCTAGTGGACTAGAAGAATTAGAAAGAATGCTAGAGGTGTAGGATATGGAATTTAACTTATTTCAAAACAGAGCACCTTTAATATCTGTAGAGAGAAAAGGATGGAAGTTATTCAAATTTACAGATATTTTAAAAGATGATACAAAAGAAGCAACTAAAATAAAAAAGGAAAATTATTTATTAAGGGGAAAATATCCAATAATAGACCAAGGGAAACAATTTATAGCTGGTTATTATAATGATGAAACAGGTTTATATAAAAATTATCCGAATATAATATTTGGAGACCATACAAGAATTTTAAAGTACATTGATTTTCCAATCTATTTGGGTGCAGATGGTGTAAAACTATTTAAAGTAAAAGATGATATAAATATTAAATACATATATTATTTTTTGAATAGTGTAGATTTACCTAACGATGGATATAGCAGGCATTATAAATACTTAAAAGATATAATAATACCTATACCAAATGTAAAAACTCAAGAGAAGATAGTAGAGTTTTTAGATAAGTCTCAGGAGTTAATAGAGAAAAGGAAAGAGCAAATAGAAGCATTAGATGAATTAGTCAAATCAAGATTTATTGAAATGTTTGGAGATCCAATAATTAATTCCAAAGGTTGGGATACTATAAAACTAGGAGATATAATGCTTAAAGGGAATATTAATATACCTAGTAGTGAAAAATACTGGAATCTTAACTTAGATGTAATAGAGCCCGGTACTGGAAAAATAATAAAAAAAATAATCGTTGATGTAGATGAAATAGGTTCATCAACTTATCCATTTAACAATAATATGGTCTTATATTCAAAATTACGTCCATATTTAAATAAGGTAGTAATACCAGATGGATATGGAATGGCAACAACAGAGTTGGTTCCATTAATACCAAATGATAAACAGTTAAAAAAAATATTTTTGGCAGAACTTTTAAGAAGCGAAAGTTTTGTAAGATATGCTAATACTTTATCTAGTGGAGCAAGAATGCCTAGAATGCCTATGAATGAATTTAGAAAATTTAGATGTATAGTTCCAAGTTTAAAATTACAAGAAGACTTTTGTAACATTGTCAAACAGACAGACAAGCTAAAGGAAGATATGGAAGCGAGTCTTAAAGAATTAGAGGATAACTTTAATTCACTAATGCAAAGGGCATTTAAAGGAGAACTGTTTAATTAATCTTATAGAAAGGAGGAGTCATTTTGAATAACTTTGAATTTTTAACAAAAGATAATAATTTTAAAAGCTTCAGCGGTGCGTGTATAGAAGCAGAAAAGAGTATTCTTGTAAGTCCTGCAACCACTGCGATTTTATCGAGAAGGGCACTTGAGCTTGCAGTTAAGTGGGTGTATAGCTTTGACTCAGACCTTGATATGCCATATCAGAATAATATAAGTTCATTAATTCATAATTACAGCTTTGTTGAGCTTATAAATAATGAGATGCTGCAAATGCTAAAATATGTAGTTAAGCTTGGAAATGTAGCAGTTCACACAAATGCTAATATCAAAAGAGAGGAAGCTGTTTTATCACTTCACAATTTACATCAGTTTGTGAGCTGGATAAGCTACTGCTATGGAGATGATTACGAGGAAGCAGAGTTTGAGGAAGCCACACTTCACGAGGGTGAGGATAAGAGAACAAGACCAGAAGAGCTAAAGAATTTATACGATAAATTAAGCTCAAAGGATAAAACAATAGAAGAGATAAGAAAGCAGAATGAGGATTTAATAAAAGAGCTTACACGGAGAAGAAAGAATAGTACAGAAAACTTTGATTTTAAGATAGATGAGATAAGCGAATTTGAAACAAGAAAGAGATATATAGATGTAGAGCTTAAGCTTTCAGGCTGGAGCTTCAACAGAGATATTATGGAAGAGGTTGAGGTTTCTGGTATGCCTAATAATACAGGTACTGGCTATGCTGATTATGTTCTTTATGGAGATAATGGAAAGCCAGTTGCTGTTATTGAGGCAAAGAGAACCTCAAAGGATCCAAAGATTGGTCAGCAACAGGCAAAGCTTTATGCAGACTGTCTTGAAAATAAATACGGACAGAGACCGGTTATATTCTTTACTAATGGATTTGAAACATATATATGGGATGATTACAATGGCTATTCTGAGAGAAGAATTTATGGCTATTACAAAAGGGAAGAGCTTCAGCTTCTTATAGACAGAAGGACAAGCAGACTTCCACTGAATAATATTAAGATAAAGGATGAAATTTCAAACAGATATTATCAGAAGGAAGCCATAACAAATGTATGTGAGGCACTTGAAAAAAGACAGAGAAAGATGCTTCTTGTGTGTGCAACAGGAACAGGTAAAACAAGAATAGCAATTTCACTTGTCGATGTGCTTTCAAGACATAACTGGGTTAAAAATGTTCTGTTTTTAGCTGACAGAACTGCACTTGTAAGACAGGCAAAGAATAATTTTTCAAAGCTTCTGCCTAATCTTTCACTTTGTAATTTACTTGATGAAAAGGATAATCCAGAAAACTCAAGGATGATTTTTTCAACCTATCCAACAATGATGAATGCCATTGACGATACAAAATCAAAGGACGGAAAGAGATTATTTACACCAGGGCATTTTGATTTAATTATAATTGATGAAAGTCATCGTTCAATTTATAAGAAATACAAGGCTATTTTTGATTATTTTGATGCCAGTCTTATAGGACTTACAGCAACACCAAAGGATGAGATAGATAAGAATACCTATACTGTATTTGACCTTGAAAATGGTGTTCCTACCTATGCCTATGAATATGAAAAGGCAGTTGATGATGGATATTTAGTTGATTATACAACAATAGAGGTTAAGACAAAGGTTATGGAGGACGGTATAAAATACGATGAGCTTTCAAAGGAGGAACAGGAAGCCTTTGAGGATACCTTTGATGATGATGAAAATATAGATAAATATATAAGCAATAATGCAATTAATGAATGGCTTTTCAATGCAGAGACAATAGACCTTGTGCTTAATAAGCTGATGAATGAGGGGCTAAAGGTTGAAGGTGGAGAAAAGCTTGGAAAGACTATTATATTTGCAAAGAATAAGAGACACGCAAAGGCAATAGTAGACAGATTTAATACTATTTATCCAGAGTATGGAAGCGGTTTTGCAAAGGAAATAGATTATAGTGTTAATTATGTTGATACACTGATAGATGATTTTTCAGAGAATGACAAGCTTCCACAGATAGCAGTTTCTGTTGACATGCTTGATACTGGTATAGATATTCCAGAGATATTAAATCTTGTGTTCTTCAAGAAGGTAAGAAGTAAGACTAAATTCTGGCAGATGATAGGAAGGGGTACAAGACTTTGCGAAAATCTGCTTGGACTTGGCTTTGATAAAGAAAAGTTTTTAATATTTGATTTCTGTAATAACTTTGAATTTTTCAGAGTCAATCCAAAGGGCTTTGAAGGCTCAAAGGTTGAGACACTTACAGAGAAGATATTCAATATGAAGGCAAATATTATAAGAGAGCTTCAGGATATGAAATATTCAGATGATGAGTATGTGAGATTTAGAAAATCTCTTGTAGATGAGCTTTTAAATAGTATAAATTCGCTGAATGAAGATAACTTTATGATAAGAATGAACTTGAAATACGTTCATAAGTATAAAAACAGGGAAGAGTGGAATAATTTAACTTCACTTGCACTGAATGAGCTTAAAGAATATGTGGCTCATATGATAACTCCAATGAAGGATGATGAGCTTGCAAAGAGATTTGACCTTGTTATGCTTAGTATACGGCTTTCTTATTTACAGGGTACAAATGCAACAAAGGGAATTAAATCTGTAATTAATACAGCAGAGCAGCTCCATAAGAATGGAGGAAATATTCCACAGGTTCAGGAGCAGAGGTATATTATAGAAAAGGTAATTACAGAGGAATTCTGGGAAAATGCTGATATATTTGAGCTTGATGCAGTTAGAGAGGCATTGAGAGACCTTATAAAATATATTGAAAGAGATATACAGAAGATATATTACACTCATTTTGATGATATGATTGTCGCTGAGGAGGAAAACAGCTCTATATACAATGTAAATGATTTGAAGAATTACAGAAAAAAAGTAGAACATTATCTGAATGAGCATAAGGATGAGATGTCTATATACAAGCTTAGAAATAATAAAAGGCTGACTAAACAGGATATAAAAACACTTGAGGATATAATGTTTAATAAGCTTGGCTCACAGTCTGATTATGAAAGAGAGTTTGGAGATACTCCGGTTACAAAGCTTGTGAGAAATATTGTTGGGATGGATAGAATGGCTGCAAATGAAGCATTTTCTGAGCTTTTAAATAACGAGAACTTAAATTCACATCAGATACATTTCATTAAGCTGATAGTTGATTATATAGTTAAAAATGGAATGATAGATGATAACAGGGTTCTTACTGAGGATCCATTCAGAAGTGTTGGAAATATAGTTGAGCTTTTCAGAGATGATGTTGACATAAGAACAAAGCTTTTAAAAACTATAAAGGAAATAAAGGACAACGGACTTGAAATAAGTTAGAGTGTTTTATATTATATATAAAGCGATATAAATTAATAGAATATAAAAGCTGGTATAAACCTAGCATAAAAACCAGAATAAAAACTGGTATAAAGCCAATATAAAAAATCCCCCAATACTGTTAAATCGGTAAAGGGGGATTTTTTTTTATTATACTTTAGATTATATTTTTATATTTTAGGTGGATTTAGTCATTATATTTTATACTAATCTTAATGTTATATTATACATTGAATTTTAAAATCAGCTTTGTCTATAAAAATGGCATTGCAATTATAACAAGCAGAATAAGCACGAATAATACTATTAAAATTTTACCTTCCTTAGAGCCTATGTTTATAGTCCAGCCAATTCCGAATCTCTTATTAACAAATATTGATGGATCATCAGGATTATTATAAAGACTTCCAAAAGTCCAGTATTTATCCTCATCATCAATAGAGTAAGACCGATTTCTGTAGTGTTTTTTCAGTTTTACAAAAAGATAAGTTAAAGGAATTACAGATACAATAAGTCCTATACTACCTGCAACCATGATATATACGTTGGCAATTTCTCCTGATACAATGGCAAGCAGTACACTTACCATTAATAGAGAGAATGAGAATATCATTAATAAAAATGAATAGCCAAGTCCTTTTATATAAGAAAGAACATGATCTCTGCTGTTTTCTGTATCATCTACATCAAGCTTAACTCTTGACTTTAAAGAACCAATAGCCATTATATATACAAATAGTAATAATAAAAAAGGATACAGAGCGTTTATATAATATGCAAGGACTGTATTTTTTACGAAACCATCAGCCTCTCCATAGAAATTAAAGTGTATTGGTATGTATTCAAGCATTGGATTTCTTGATACTATCGCATATACAGAGGCAATGGCTACAAGAACCACTGGTATTGCAAGCACGTATTTAAATTTATCTACTATTCTTTCCTTGCTTTCCATAAATTCAAAATCAATAACAGATTCTTTTTTAACATTTATAGCATTAATTCTTATAAATTCATTTTTCAGTGAAAGAACAGCTTTATTTGCGATGATATACGTTCTAAAGAAGAATATAATCATTAAAAATATTGAAGCCAGTGTTAATCCTGAGAGTATAGCATCAAAATTATGATTATCTATTATAAATACAGAGGAAAGTAGAACTAAAGCAGAGACTATACCTGTCAGCATAATTCCCTTCTTGTATTTTTTATCTATGCTTTTAAGATTATCGTTTTCTTTTAGTTCGTCTGGAATTAAAATACCGTAGAATATTTTATTTCCTATTAACTTTTGTATATTATAGTCTATCAGTGTTGCAATCAGTATAATAAGGCAACTGCCAGCAATTATAAATAATCTATCTGTCATTTTTAACAACCCCGCAACCATCGTAATATTCTAAGCACATTTTTATAAATTCATCTTTTTCCATTCCTGAAAGATAGGCCTCTGAGATTAATAGATGTGCTCTGTCTTTTATCTCATTAATTTTAGTTTCATTATCTTTTAGTGGTAGATCTGCAACAACAGCTCCCTTTCTTCTATCTATATGGAGGTATCCTTCGTTTTTCAGCTCATTATAGGATTTGTTTACTGTGTGAAGGTTTACTCCTATATTTTCTGCCATATTTCTTACAGATGGGAGAGACTGGTTTATTGAAAGGTTTCCAACTGCAATAGCTTTTATTATATTTTCTTTTATCTGTATGTATATGGACTTTTCGTTATTAAAATCCAGATTTATTTTCAATTATATTACCTCCATTCATATAAAATTAGATTTTAAAATTTATAACAGTTCTTATTTTGTTATACATATACTATAACAGATATATCAGAGAGTCAATATATAAATTATAAAAATCAGATATTTAATAAATGCAGAAGACATAGAAGAGAATTTAAAATAATTGCTTTATAGGTGTAAAATGTATAATATTAATATAAAAGTATAGCAATAGACACTATGTATATGAAAAATAAATGAGTAGAAAACTTTATGATTAAATAAAAAAGTCAGTTATAATTTATGAATTTGAAAATAATATATTTAAATGCTATAATTATATATAGATATAGAAGGAATGAAACACGAGCAGACGGGTTTTGTTCTGGATATATAATTTTAGAGATTTCAAAGGGAGTAGAACACGAGGTGACGGGTTCTACTTTTTTATTTGCCTGTTTATAAATATACAGCTTAATATTTATGTATATAAATAGTTTTATTAAAATGCATAAATTTCATTAAATTGACAATATCTATTTGTAGTGATAATATCAAATTAATAAAAAGTTAGTTTAAACTAACTAATTTCTGGAATTCTATGGAGGCAGATCGATGAGAGATTACGAAGAATTATCAAGAAAGCACTTTAATAGTCAGGCTGATAAATATGATGAAACAAATTCAATGTATTATTCAAAAGAAGGAAAAATAAGTTCTCGGGATATAGAAAAGTATTTAAGTAATCACGATTATAAAAAATTACTTGATGTAGGTACGGGAACAGGATATTTAATTGATATATTGAGCAAGCAGAAGGAAGCTGAATATCATGGACTTGATTTATCAGAGGAAATGATAAAGGTAGCAAAGAGCAAAAATATACCAAATGCAACATTTATAGTTGGGAAGGCTAATAAACTTCCATATCCGGACGATACTTTTGATATTGTTACATGCAGTCAGAGTTTTCATCACTACCCATATCAGATGGAAGCATTAAAAGAAGCGTACAGAGTTCTTAAACCAGGTGGAATTTATATACTTTCTGATACAGGAGTAGGTGGTGCTCTGGGATGGATTTATAATAATATAATATTTAAGATAATAAAAAGTGGAGATTACAACACAACGAATAAAGAAGGCGTTGAAAAAATGATGAAGGCCGCTAAATTCAGAATAATAAAGAAATACAATGTGCAGCATTGTTTATATACAGTAATAGGAAAGAAAATGGTATTGTTAAACAATCTCAATGATATAAAACATAAATAAGCTAAAATAAAAGCAGAGATTACTTTTAAAGTATTCTCTGCATTTTTGTATTGTTGTATATTACGCCGAAGAGTTCTTCGGCTATTTTTTTATGCTTGTAATTATCCTTTTTTATATTATGCATAAGCTTCATATTTGTAGTATAGGCACATATATCCGCAAGCTGTATGTTAAGGCTTGAATTACTCTTTTTCTCCATTATTTCAGAGCTTATTCTTTCGTGTGGATTTTTATGAAGAATAGGAATCATATAATTTTCAACTGTAAAGTTTCCGTCATCTGTTATAATACATGACTGCTCATTTTTTTCTTCAAGATAATCATTGAGCATCTCCAAAAGAGCCTCTGCCATTCTTTTATTCATTAAGTTATCGCAGTCAGCATCTTTTCCATGTCTGTTTGTAAACTGACTTTTATCACAATATACCGTTAAAACTGTAAGTCCGTTTTTTTCCACAATTCTAAGAACTCTTTTTATTGTATTTATTCTGTCGTCCTTATCTAAAATAATATATGGAAGGTCGCCTCTTATTATCTCTGAGCAGTGAAGCTCAAATTCATCTCCTATGGCGAGATTAGTAAGAAGATGAGACATTTTGTTGGAACGATTTGAGGTATATGTATTTTTTTCGAATGATGAGAGAATAGTATTTTCTATTTTGTTTTTCATCCTGTCCTTTATTGTCTGAATACCTTCGCTTACATCGCTGAAAAGCTTATTATCTATGCACACAGCAGAAAGAAGATAGACAGGCTGATCTAAATCTTTAAGACTTCTGCTTCCAGAGTCGTCTATATATATATTAACCAATTAACCAACCTCCATATCTATTTTTAAAATAAAAATATAACTTCAAGATTTATTATAACATGTATTCATAAAATCTTCTTTATTTGATGAGATTTAAATTACTATTTTCAAGACCATTTTAAATAACATCATTGAATAAAAGTATTTATTGATATATAATTTATAAAAAAATAAGAGGAGGATTTGGCATGTACGATAAAATAAAAAAAGCGACAGAATATATATCAGAATTAATAGAGGATAAACCTGAGATAGGATTAATTCTTGGATCTGGACTTGGAGTAATAGCAGAAAATATAGAAAATCCGGTTAAAATAAAATACTCTGATATACCGGAATTTCCAGTTTCAACTGTACGGGGACATGCTGGAGAACTTGTAATAGGAAAATTAGAAGGTAAAAATGTTATAGCAATGCAGGGAAGATTTCACTATTACGAGGGATACCCTCAGAATGTAATAGCGATACCTGTAAGGGTTATGAAGGAGCTTGGAATTGATAAGATCATAGTTACAAATGCTTCAGGTGGAGTAAATAAAGACTTTAAAGCAGGAGATTTAATGCTTATAAAAGACCATATAAACTTTAGTGGTTCAAATCCATTAATAGGTGCAAATGATGAAAGAATCGGAACAAGATTTCCAGATATGTCAGATGCATATAACAAAGGATACAGAGAACTTGCAAAAGATACAGCAGAAAAACTAGGAATAGATCTTAAAGAAGGTGTATATATGTTCTTCTCAGGGCCTAACTATGAAACTCCTGCAGAAGTAAGAATGGCGGGATTATTAGGAGCTGATGCTGTTGGAATGTCAACAGTACCTGAAGTAATTGCAGCGAGACACTGTGGGATAAAGGTTATAGGTATATCATGTATATCAAACATGGCTGCAGGAATCAGCAAAACAGGTTTAAATCATAAAGAAGTAATTGAAGTTACAGAAAAGATTAAAATCAATTTTATAGAGCTTGTTTCTTCTATAATTAAGCGTTTATAATGATAATCATTATCTTTGAAAGAAAAAAATAAAAATAATTAAAAAAAGTTATAAATTTATGTTTAAGGTATATATACGGGGGTATATAAATAAATGTCAGAGAGAGATAAGGGTCTGACGGGGAAATATAAATTAAAAAAATTTGGAGGTTTTAGTTATGAAAAAATGGGTTTGCACAGTATGTGGATATATACATGAAGGAGAAACAGCACCAGAGGTTTGTCCAGTTTGTAAAGTAGGAGCAGATAAATTCGAAGAAATGGTTGGAGAAAGAGTTTGGGCTGACGAACACAGAATAGGTGTTGCTAAAGGTGTTGACGAAGAAGTAGTAGAAGGATTAAGAGCTAACTTCACTGGAGAATGTACAGAAGTTGGTATGTATCTTGCAATGTCAAGACAGGCAGATAGAGAAGGATATCCAGAAGTAGCAGAAGCTTACAAAAGAATAGCTTTTGAAGAAGCAGAACACGCTGCTAAATTCGCTGAATTATTAGGTGAAGTAGTTGAATCATCAACTAAGAAAAATCTTGAATTAAGAGTTGATGCTGAATACGGAGCAACTGAAGGAAAATTAAAATTAGCTAAGAGAGCAAAAGAACTTGGACTAGACGCTATACATGATACAGTACATGAAATGTGTAAAGACGAAGCTAGACATGGTAAAGCATTCTTAGGATTACTAAACAGATACTTCGGAAAATAATAACAAACATTGAAATTTAAACGATATAAAAT